>Ga0157358_1000021_pt1 | contig 60656 bp, 55 predicted proteins | sample AttcapACBM2_FD_111484 | JGI IMG/M metagenome (GOLD analysis project Ga0157358, IMG submission 111484) | Fungus gardens microbial communities from leaf cutter ant in Botucatu, State of São Paulo, Brazil - Atta capiguara ACBM2 | ecosystem: Host-associated > Fungi > Mycelium > Unclassified ... | reverse complement strand
CTCGCGTAAAGACATCAGTGAAAATGCCCTCAAGGTATTGTACCGACTGAATAAAGCGGGCTATGAGGCTTACCTTGTCGGTGGCGGCGTCCGCGATTTACTGCTGGGCAAAAAACCGAAAGATTTCGACGTGACTACCAACGCCACGCCGGAGCAGATGCGTAAGCTGTTCCGCAACTGCCGTCTGGTCGGCCGCCGTTTTCGCCTCGCTCACGTTATGTTCGGGCCGGAAATCATTGAGGTCGCCACCTTCCGTGGCCATCACGAAGCGGAACAGCCGGAGTCCGATCGCAACAGCTCGCAGCGCGGCCAGAACGGTATGCTGCTGCGCGACAACATTTTCGGCACCATTGAAGATGACGCCCAGCGCCGCGATCTGACTATCAACAGCCTGTATTACAGCGTGGCCGACTTCAGCGTACGCGACTATGTCGGCGGCCTGAACGACCTGCATCAGGGCATTATCCGCCTGATTGGCGATCCGGAAACGCGCTACCGTGAAGATCCCGTGCGAATGCTGCGCGTGATCCGCTTCGCCGCCAAACTGGATATGAGCATCGCCGCCGAAACGGCAGAGCCGATCCCTCGACTGGCAACGCTGCTGCACGATATTCCGCCCGCGCGCCTGTTTGAAGAGACGCTGAAGCTGTTGCAGGCCGGTTATGGCTACACGACCTATTTGCAGCTGCGTGAATATCAGCTGTTCCAGCCGCTCTTCCCGCTGATCACCCGCTACTTTACGGATCAGGGCGACAGCAATATGGAACGCATGGTGGTGCAGGTGCTGAAAAACACCGATAACCGCATTCATAACGATATGCGCGTTAACCCGGCGTTCCTGTTCTCGGCGATGTTCTGGTATCCGCAGCTGGAAGCGGCGCAGAAAATCGCGCAGGAAAGCGGCCTGGCCTACTATGACGCTTTCGCGCTGGCGATGAACGACGTGCTGGATGAAGCGTGCCGCTCGCTGGCTATTCCAAAACGCATTACCACGCTGGTGCGCGATATCTGGCAGCTGCAGCTGCGCCTTTCCCGCCGCCACGGCAAGCGCGCCTGGAAGCTGATGGAGCATCCTAAGTTCCGCGCCGCTTACGACCTGCTGGCGCTGCGCGCCGAAGTAGAGAATAACCAGGAGCTGCTGCGCCTCTCCGCCTGGTGGGGCGAGTTCCAGGTTGCCGCGCCGCCGCAGCAGAAAACGATGCTGAATACGCTTGGCGACGATCCGGTGCCGCGTCGCCGCACCCGCCGTCCGCGCAAGCGCGTGCCTGGCCCTCGTCGCGACGGTAACAGCAGCAACGTATGAGGGCGTATCTCGCCTTAGGCAGCAATCTGGCCGATCCTTTGCATCAGGTGCAGTCCGCGCTTGATGCACTGGCCGGGCTGCCGCAAACCACCCTGCTGGCCACCTCCCCCTTCTACCGCACGCCGCCTTACGGCCCGCCGGATCAGCCAGACTATCTTAATGCCGCCGTGCTGCTGGAAACGGCGCTGCCGCCGGAAACATTGCTTGACCATACCCAGCGTGTTGAGCTGGAACAGGGACGCGTACGTAAGGATGAACGCTGGGGCCCGCGCACGCTGGATCTGGACATCATGCTGTTCGGCGATCTGACGATTAACACGCCGCGTCTGACCGTACCGCACTACGATATGCACAACCGCGCGTTTATGCTGGTGCCGCTGCTCGCCATCGCGCCGGAACTGATTTTGCCGGACGGCACACCGCTTAAAAAGCTGGTCGCCACGCTGGACTGCCGGGCCATTAAGTCCTGGTAGCCAGGCTACCGCCCTTCCATTAAGATACGCCCACCAGAACACTTTCTCAGAGGTTGTGATGAAACCGACAACGGTCTCCACCCTTCGCCAATGGAAAAAAAGCGGCCGCAAATTCGCTTCTGTTACCGCTTATGACTACAGCTTCGCTCGCCTGTTTGCCGACGAAGGCATCCAGGTCATGCTGGTCGGCGATTCGCTTGGTATGGTCGTTCAGGGCCATGATTCCACGCTGCCCGTCACGCTGGCGGATATCGCCTATCATACCCGTGCGGTGCGCCGCGGCGCGCCTGCCGCGCTGCTGATGGCCGATCTGCCTTTTATGACCTTCGCCACGCCGGAACAGGCTTTTGCCAGCTCGGCGGAGCTGATGCGCGCGGGCGCGAACATGGTGAAAATCGAAGGCGGCGCCTGGCTGAGCGACACCGTGCGCCAGCTGGCCGAACGCGCCGTGCCGGTCTGTGGGCATCTGGGCTTAACGCCGCAGTCGGTCAATATTTTCGGCGGTTATAAAGTGCAGGGTCGCGATAGCGAGGCGGCGGAGACGCTGCTGGCCGACGCGCTGGCGCTGGAAGCGGCCGGCGCGCAAATGCTGGTGCTGGAGTGCGTGCCCGTCGCGCTGGCGCAGCGCGTAACCGAGGCGCTGGCTATTCCGGTGATCGGCATCGGCGCGGGCAACGTGACCGACGGTCAGATCCTGGTGATGCACGACGCCTTCGGCATCACCGGCGGGCATATTCCTAAATTCGTCAAAAATTTCCTGTTGGAAACAGGCGAGATGCGCGCTGCCGTCAGGCAGTATGTAGCGGAAGTCGAAGCGGGAACGTATCCTGCTGAAGAACACAGTTTTTACTGAGACGGGAGCGGCAAGTGCTGATTATTGAAACCTTACCCATGCTGCGGCGTGAGATCCGCCGCTGGCGGCAAGAAGGCAAGCGTATCGCGCTGGTGCCCACGATGGGCAATCTGCACGACGGCCATATGACGCTGGTCGACGAAGCCCGCGCGCGCGCCGATATTGTGGTTACCACTATTTTCATTAACCCGATGCAGTTTGAGCGCGCTGACGACCTGGCGCGCTATCCGCGCACGCTCCAGGAAGACTGTGAAAAGCTGAACCGCCGCAAGGTGGATCTGGTTTTTGCGCCCGCGCCCGATGATATCTATCCAAAAGGGCTTGGCGAGCAGACATTTGTCGAGGTGCCGGGCCTCTCTTCGCTGCTGGAAGGCGCCAGCCGTCCGGGGCATTTTCGCGGCGTATCGACCATCGTCAGCAAACTGTTTAACCTCGTGCAGCCCGATTTGGCCTGCTTTGGCGAGAAAGATTTCCAGCAGCTGGCGCTGATCCGCAAGATGGTCGCGGACATGGGCTACGATATCGAGATTGTCGGCGTGCCGACGGTGCGCGCGAAAGACGGCCTGGCGCTCAGCTCGCGTAACGGTTATCTGACGCCCGACGAGCGAAAAATCGCCCCCGCGCTGAGCCGCGTCATGAACAGCATGGCGGAAAGGTTGTTCAATGGAGAGCGTCATGTCGATGTGATTATTGCCGATGCGGACGCCGCGCTGGCCATCCACGGCCTGCGCGCCGACGGACTGGCGATAGTCGATGCTGAAACGCTGCTGCCGCTAACGGTAGAAAGCAAAAGCGCGGTCATCTTGATGGCGGCCTGGCTGGGCAAGGCGCGTCTGATTGATAATCAGCAGGTCGATTTAACGGCATAGCGTGCCGATTATTGCTTATTCACCAGAGGTAAATGATGAACCGTACCATGCTGCAGGGCAAACTCCACCGCGTCAAAGTCACGCAGGCAGATCTGAACTATGAAGGCTCCTGCGCCATTGACCAGGACTTTCTGGATGCTTCCGGCATCCTACAATATGAAGCGATCGATATCTATAACGTGACTAACGGTCAGCGCTTCTCTACCTATGCTATCGCGGCCGAACGCGGCTCGAAAATCATCTCCGTCAACGGCGCGGCCGCCCGCTGTGCTTGCGAAGGCGATATTCTGATCATTTGCTCTTACGTGACGATGTCGGATGCCGAAGCCCGCGAATGGCAGCCGAAAGTCGCCTACTTTGAAGGCGATAATGTGATGAAGCGTTTGGCGAAAGCGGTGCCGGTGCAGGTCGCTTAATCTACTGGCGGGGGATGACTCCCCCGCTCTTCTTACCGCCATCGTTCAGACCCCGCCCTTTCCTTTTACTCCCGTTTTCCGGCCCGGCCCTGCTTACTGTTACCCGGCGGCGGCATCTCTGCCTCCCCGGCTGCGGGGCTAGAGGAGGCTGGCGCAGCTGGAGACACCGCCGTTTACCTGGCAGGGTTTGACGCTTCCAGCCCCAGGCACCCCCCTCAGGCTACGCCTGCTTACTTTTGCCCAACGGCTGCATCTCAATTTCTTCGCTCGCTGGCTGCGCGACGGGCCGGGATCCGCCAGGCGCGGCTGAAGGCGGCGTCGTCTGAGCGGCAGGCTTTGAGGTCGAAGCCTGTGGCGCCGTTTGCGCGGCAGGTCGGGTCGGTGCCGTAGTTTGTGACGTCGAGGCCTGGGGTGCCGCCGGAGCGACAGGTCGTGCCGGTGGCGGCGCAGTTTGTGGCGCGGTGGTCTGTCCTGACGCCTGCGCGGCAGGCCGTGACGAAGAAGCCTGAGGGGCTGACGACGGCATCGCCTGCGCGGCTGGCTGTGGCGGAGAAGCAAACTGCTTTTTGATTTGTTCGCCCGCCCACTGATGGGCATTGCTCATGGCGTCAGAAACGTTATTTTTCGCCGTTTTCAGACCGCTGCCAACCGAGTTGCCCGTTTTGACCGCTCCATCGGCTAATGAGATGGCGCCTTCCTTGACCGAGTTTTTGGTTTTCACCGCGGCATCGACGGTCATCTGTCCCACATCTCTTGCCCCTTGCTGTACCACCTCAATAGCCTTATCCCGCACTTCACCGGTTTTCTCCCCAATTACGCTGTTCACGACTTTATCCGCCAAAAAATCTACGGCTTCGTCATTGCGGGTTGGCGCCGGCCCGGCTAACGCGCCTGCGACGCCCTGAAAAGCATAGGCCAGCGCGGCGCCGACAAGGTTAATCGCCTGATCTTTAGCAATCTCTGATGGCGAGGTCAGCTGGCCTGCGCCGAGGCGTCCAAGCGCGTCATCAATCGCGGCGGAGGGGGCAGAACTCACGGCTTCGCTCACGCCTTTATTACGCACAACATTGCGTAAGGCATTGTTTCCGGCCAGCGTCACGGCTAAGGCGCCAATTTCCGACACCATATTTCCTGAAGTAATATTCAGCGTTCCCTTAGCATAATTACGGGGTGTTAGTAAGCTAAGCAGCAGCGTTTTCAGCCTTTCCGCGCCTCCGGACGCCATCTGCTGCTTGACGCTGGTAGACTTCAACGCGGTGTATTGCGCTTTCCAGTCGGTGCGTCCCAGCAGGAATTCAGGGCCGTGGGAAGCGCTGAACTTGTTGGTGAGGACGCCGCCCGCCGCGCCTGCTGCCAGACTCAGCACATTGCTGGTATGCGACACCGCCTGAGGATTATTATGCGTCGCCGCGGCTACAGCGCCGACCACGGCATTACGGCCATTGAATCCCTGGCCGCCCAGCGGAGCCAGCTTCAGGCTTTCTCCCAGGCCCTGGCGCTTTTTCAGCACCTCCTGCATTTCCGGCTCCAGCTTTGCGGAATCGGCTGCCAGCCACAGCGTATCCTTTACCGTATCAGCAAATACCTTATCGCCTACGGATTTCATCACCATCGCCGTGGCCCCATCAATCGCCCCCGCCAGCGCTTCCGAACCCGGCGTGGAACCGGCCACGCCTGCGCCTAATTTGAGGGCGCCTGAGGCGTAGCCCGAGATGGCAAAAGGAAACGCTTTTACCGCGTTGCCTGCGGCCTCGCTGATGTAATCCATTTTCTGCGCTTTGGCCATATTTTCGGCAACGCTTTGAGGCGTCTCTCCCATATCATGAAGCTCAGCGGCACGATCCTGTACCAGCGTGTGCAATGCGGTACTGCCGGGAAAATAGTGATTGAGCTGGGTAACTATGTTGTTAATGGCCCGATCGCGCGCAGCGTCTGCCGGTGTGGTAACCGCCGTAGAAGGGCCTGCTCCCCCGGTGCCCCGGGCGCGAGCCTCCTGACTGGAGGTTGCCTGGCCTGAAGAGTGAGTGGCGGTAGTTAAGGTAGAAGGTAATGCATTTACGCCTGCCATAAGTTTGATCCAGAGTTGAGTCAAAGATAACAGGCTTGTGGCCTGCTGATTTATCGTGACAACACCGGCCATACTCACTACCAGTACAACGTGCTCGCGATAGGACTGAGTGGCAACAGGGAGGAAAAAGTTTGCAGCTAAATAAGGTTTTCTTATATTCAGTGATGGACGTCAAATAATGCGGGGATAGAGATCGTGCTATTTGCGGTTACGCTTTCTTCGTTCAGCAACCTTCTCCATGCAGAGAGAAGGCGGTTCAGCCTCCCTTCCCCTTGCGGGAAGAGAGGCTTTTAAGCGTTTAGGTACGCAGCCCTCTTCCGCGCTGGATCAGCCACCAGACCAGAATGTAAAACACCGCGATAAAGCCTACCAGCACCGCCAGCGTAAACACCAGCGGCACGTCGGAGATGCCCAAAAAGCCGAAGCGGAAACCGCTGATCATATAGACGATCGGGTTCAGCTTCGACACCATCTGCCAGAACGGCGGCAGCAGCGTCAGCGAATAGAACACGCCGCCCAGGTAGGTTAACGGCGTCAGCACAAAGGTCGGGATCAGGCTGATGTCGTCAAAGGTTTTAGCGAAGACCGCGTTCAGCAGGCCCGCCAGCGAAAACAGGATCGCCGTCAGCAGCAGCGTTACCGCCACCATCAGCCAGGAGTGCACGTGAAACGGCACAAAGAACAGCGACACCGCGGTCACCAGGATCCCGACGCAGACGCCGCGCGCCACGCCGCCGCCGACATAGCCAGCGATAATGACGTGCGTCGGCACCGGCGCCACCAGCAGCTCTTCAATGTTGCGCTGGAATTTAGAGCTGAAAAAAGAGGACGCTACGTTGGCATAGGCATTGGTGATCACCGCCATCATAATCAGCCCCGGCACGATAAACTGCATATAGCTGAAGCCATGCATATCGCCAATGCGGGAGCCAATCAGGTTGCCGAAGATAATAAAATAGAGCGTCATGGTGATAACCGGCGGCACCAGCGTCTGGATCCAGATGCGGGCAAAACGGTTAATCTCTTTTCCCCAGAGACTTTTCAGGGCAACCCAGTACAGATGTGTCATGCTTTCTCTCCTTTGCGACCGTTTACCAGGTCTACAAACAGCTCCTCAAGGCGGTTAGCCTTGTTGCGCATACTTAATACCTTGACGCCCTGCTGGCTGAGCTGGCTGAAGACGCTGTTCAGCCCCTGCTCGCGCATGACTTCCACCTCCAGCGTTGAGGTATCCACCAGCCGGTACTGGAAGCCTTCCAGCGCCGGCAGTGGGCTTTTTGCCGCCAGATCGAAAATAAAGGTTTCCGATTTCAGCTTCGCCAGCAGCCCTTTCATGGTGGTGTTTTCCACCAGTCGGCCGTGCTGAATAATGCCGATATTGCGGCAAAGCATCTCGGCTTCTTCCAGATAGTGGGTGGTCAGGATGATGGTGGTGCCTTTGGCGTTCAGATCCTGCAAAAAGCTCCACATCGAGCGGCGCAGCTCAATATCCACGCCTGCGGTCGGCTCATCCAGGATCAGCAGCTTTGGCTCGTGCATCAGCGCGCGGGCGATCATCAAGCGGCGTTTCATGCCGCCGGAAAGCATCCGCGCCCGCTCGTTGCGCTTGTCCCACAGATCGAGCTGCTTTAAGTATTTTTCCGCCCTTTGCAGCGCTTCTTTTTTCTCTACGCCGTAAAGGCCCGCCTGGCTGACCACGATTTGCAGCACGGTTTCAAACTGGTTGAAGTTAAACTCCTGCGGCACCAGGCCCAGCTGGCGCTTGGCGTTGACCACATCCTGCTGCAGGTCATAGCCAAACACCCGCACCTTGCCGGCAGTTTTATTCACCAGCGAGCTGATAATACCGATAGTGGTGGATTTGCCCGCGCCGTTGGGGCCAAGCAGCGCATAAAAGTCGCCCGCTTCCACGTTAAGATCGATTCCTTTCAAGGCCTGAACGCCACCCGCATAGGTTTTGGTCAGCTTTTCGAGTTCCAGTGCATAAGTCATAGGTAAAGGATTGCCCTGTTTTGTATGGTTTTCTTGTTTAGCGTTTTCAATCACAGTTTGATGGCCTATATTACTGCCACGCATATCAAGTTATGGCGCTATAAAAATGAAAGATATTGATACTCTCATTAGTAACAACCGCGAGTGGTCTCGCCTGCTGAAAGAAGAGAACCCGGCTTTTTTTGAACGCCTGTCGCTGGCGCAGAAGCCTCGTTTTCTCTGGATTGGCTGTTCCGACAGCCGTGTACCAGCCGAACGTCTGACCGGCCTGGAGCCGGGCGAACTGTTCGTTCATCGCAACGTAGCTAACCTGGTTATTCACACCGATCTGAACTGCCTTTCCGTTGTGCAGTACGCGGTGGAGGTTCTGCAGGTGGAGCACATCATTATCTGCGGCCACTACGGCTGCGGCGGCGTGCAGGCGGCGGTCGAGAACCCGGAACTGGGTCTGATCAACAACTGGCTGCTGCACATCCGCGATCTGTGGTACAAGCATAGTTCGTCATTGAAACAGCTGCCGACGCCGGAGCAGCGTTTTAACAAACTTTGTGAAATCAACGTGATCGAGCAGGTTTATAACCTGGGCCACTCCACCATCATGCAGTCGGCATGGAAACGCGGTCAGAATGTCAAAATTCACGGCTGGGTTTACGGTATTCAGGATGGCCACCTGCACGACCTGGAAGTCGGCGCTTCCAGCATGGACGTGCTTGAAGAGCGTCACCATAAAGGTATCGCTAACGCGCTGAAAGGCTTGCAAAACCCGAGCTGATCTCCGGCCGGATCATATATCAGGCCGGGAAATCCGGCCTTAGTCGATCGTGCGGTGAGCGTTACTCTTCCAGCATTACCACGTGGCCTACGTAAGGCAGATGGCGATAGCGCTGGGCGTAGTCGATGCCGTAGCCCACCACGAATTTATCAGGAATAGTGAAGCCCACGTATTCCACCGGCACTTCCACTTCCCGCCGTTCAGGCTTATCCAGCAGCGTACAAATTGCCAGCGACTTTGGCTCGCGCAGGCGCAGGATTTCCCGCACTTTGCTCAGCGTATTGCCGGAGTCGATAATGTCTTCCACGATCAGCACATCCTTGCCACGGATATCTTCATCCAGATCCTTAAGGATTTTCACATCGCGCGTGGTGGACGTACCGCTGCCGTAGCTGGAAGCCGTCATAAAATCGACCTCGTGCGATACCTCAATCCTGCGGCAGAGATCCGCCATAAACATAAAGGAACCGCGCAGCAGGCCGACCAGCACCATTTCGCTACCGCTGTCGCGGTAGTTTTCGGTGATCTGCTGGCCCAGTTCAGCGATGCGTTTGGCGATCTCTTGCTCGGAGATCATGACTTCTACAGTGTGTTTCATAAATTAGCTTATCTCACTGATTTTATTCAGTTAAACATCATGTAAAGCGTGTATGAAAAGTCGATATTGACACACCGATTGCTGTACGGAGTACCACACAATCCAATACAACGGCGATAGCATGAGAACCTCTTAAGGAGGGGGATTATATCAGGGATGGTTGCCGGATGAACTGAAAGCATGCGAACAAATCGCCGCTTTTGGCCGGCGGCAAAAGCTCAGGGGTTAGATTACCCCTTGTCTTGCATTGCCGATCTCCGAAAAAGGGGGCAATAACTTCCCTGAAGGCCGGTGATGAATGTTTTTAGCTGTGTCCGTTATCAGCGTATCTCAGTACCCGGCTGAAACATGATAAGAAATCAGCAGGGGAAGGAAGATTTTCCCTTGGGCACTACGCAATAAATAAAGCTTTAATTATGGTCAATTTTTATTACTTCCCCATTTTCTTCCAGTCGGTAGTCATCGCCATCATACACAACGAAAATAGTCCCCTTATTCTTGCTCTTATCTATTGAAAACACTCTGTTTTTATCAATGCAGTTCTTATCAGTTTGCATATCCTTAAAACATAACCTGTCATACTTGCCCTCTTCTTTATAGCCATCACCAAATAACCAAAAGCTAATGGTGTAATTTCCATATAATGCTGGTTTAGGGATGCCGTAACGGTTTTTTAGCTTATCTTTATTTTTAAGCCACCAGGCTATTTTACCCCGTTCGGTAAACGGAACATTTTTTACTATGACATCACTGAAGTTCCCGTCCTCGTGAACGGCAACTATTACCACAGGGCGAAAAAACAACCAAAAAACATAGACCAGTGACGCGCTACCAACCAGTAACAACGTACTCAATAATTTTTTATTAGTTTTCATCACGTCTCCCGGTAATTTCCACAGTGGTTTCCATATCGGTCATAAAGGGTTTAAAGCCAAACAGGTTGTATCGTTGAAGCAAAAACCAGATGCGAAAAAAACGGAACTGATTAAATTTTAACGCTGAAATATCTTCACTATCCAGGCCAAAATGATCCTGTATTTTGTAATTCACAAGCGCGCGGTACCGCTCATTTTCAATATGCAGTGATTTTATAGCGATATGTGTAGCCCATACATCATGTACTGTAATCCCCATTCCGTTAAAACTATCCTGCAACCGATTAAACTTAGGTAACTTCCCTCTAAGGATCGCTTTTGTTAACTCTTTTTTTTGCGCTAAAGGAAAGTAACCCTTTCCCCACTCTATGTTTTTACCAACGACTTTAGTTAACAAAAGACGCGTATTGTTTTTAGAATTATCATTTAGAATATGCTTTTTTAACGCACTATCCAAAGACGTATCCTGAAAAGGCATGCCGTTGCCTTTCTGCATATGGGTTATCATTTTTTCAATCAGATGGCTGTAAGGTCCGTAAATGGAAAATGTCCGCGAAAGGTGTCGGAATTCATCAAAGAGGATTTTGGCACATTCTTGCCGGGAAATTTTCTCACCTTCGCTATGGGAGCCATAGAATCTCGATTGAGGTTGATTAAATGGGGTGATTTTGGTCAATGTGTAAGGATTGACTCTGGTGGATACATCGACCAGATGAAACGCTCTTTTCAGCTGAAATTCTGATAAATCGCCACAATGCATATCACTGGCGCTGTAATCTTCCATCTTTTTTTGTGTTTTGAAAATTGTACAGGGGAATTGTAATGCAGACATGGTATCGCTTCCTTGTGGGTTACTCCTGAAAATTTTCAGCTAGATGTAAATCTAGCGCCGCTCAAATCGCCTGTAAACGCCCGACATTTAAATGAAAAAAAATTAAGAATTTTGCCCGCTTGAGCGGAGTGTATCCGTTTCATACCTTTCCAGCCCGCAAAATCGGAAAAGCAAGATAGCCAAAGATCTGGGGAATATAGCGCTAATGGAAAGGTCAGCGGCATAGCCAACAGCGTTCCGTTAATTAAAACCAATGAATAGCTTTTCCATTGCTTAATGGACGCTGTCAAAAAAATTTTTTTTGTAAAACCTTTTGCTGGAAAAAATCCTGTCGTCGTTATATTTCATCCCGATCAATCCGTTCATCACGCCGCTTTTTTTGCTGCTTTTCCTTCAGCGAAGAATAACAGCAACTGAATTTCATGCTAACAGACATATAGCCTTCCGGAAGGCCTGAATATTTTCAGTAAAAGCTTAACGATAGTCCAATAAATTATTTAATAACGTTAAGGCGGTAAGGCTAAGATGCGATCGCTTATTTACCCTCGCTGGTCAGGAGAACCCATGGCGACGCAACACGCAAAAAAAACGCATCTCGGCAATCGTGAACTACAGCCTGAAACGCAAATGCTTAACTACGGTTACGATCCTGCGCTGTCCGAAGGCGCAGTGAAACCGCCCGTGTTCCTGACTTCGACCTTTATTTTTACCAGCGCCGAAGAAGGCCGTGACTTTTTCGATTACGTTTCCGGTCGTCGCGAGCCGCCGGAAGGCGAAGGCAACGGCCTGGTTTACTCACGCTTTAATCATCCCAACAGCGAAATCGTCGAGGATCGGCTGGCGATTTATGAGCGCACCGAAAGCGCGGCGCTGTTCTCTTCGGGCATGTCGGCTATTTCTACCGCCCTGCTGGCCTTTGTCGAGCCAGGCGACGCCATTCTGCATTCGCAGCCTTTATATGGCGGCACCGAAACGCTGCTGACCAAAACTTTTCGTCGGCTGGGCGTGGCGTCGGTCGGGTTTGCCGACGGCGTGGATGAGGCCTCCGTACGGGCAGCGGCAAAAGAGGCAATGAAACAGGGACGCGTATCAATGATCCTCATTGAATCGCCCGCTAACCCTACCAACAGCCTGGTGGATATCGCGCTGATTAAACGCGTGGCTGATGAAATAGCACAGCAGCAGCAGCATCGTCCGATTATTGCCTGTGATAACACGCTGCTCGGGCCGGTCTTTCAGCGTCCAACCGAACACGGCGCGGATCTGTCGCTGTATTCGCTGACTAAATATGTCGGCGGCCATTCCGATTTGATTGCCGGTGCGGTGATGGGCAGCAAGGCGCTGATTAAACAGATTAAAGCGCTGCGCAGCGCGATTGGTACCCAGCTCGATCCGCACTCCTGCTGGATGATCGGCCGCTCGCTGGAAACGCTGTCGCTGCGTATGGAGCGCGCCAATGACAATGCCGCCGCCGTCGCCGCGTTTCTGCAATCGCATCAAAAAATTGAAAAACTGCACTATCTGCCATTTCTGGAAGCCGGTTCGCCAGCCGCAGAGGTTTATCAACAACAGTGTAGCGGCGCGGGATCGACGTTCTCGTTCGACGTGGTCGGCGGCCAGGCGGCTGCCTTTAAGCTGCTGAATGCGCTCCAGCTGTTTAAGCTGGCGGTAAGTCTTGGCGGCACCGAATCACTCGCCAGCCATCCTGCCAGCACCACGCATTCCGGCGTCCCGGCGGAGGTGCGCACGCGTATCGGCATCAATGAGGCTACCGTTCGCGTCTCTATCGGCATCGAAAACAAAGACGATCTGATTGAGGATCTACGCCTGGCGCTGGAAAAGGTGTGACCGTTTTCTTGTAGCAGGTTGTACGCGGCCCCGGCAAAACCGTCAGCCGGGGCCATATATCAGACTGGACTCAGCACTTATGTGCGGCTTTCAGCAATGCGTTGCACGAGGCAGAACCCGCTGCCGTTGGCAGAGAAGAGCCATCCGTCGGAGAGCAAATAGCATCGCTGCTGATGCCAGCCGTAGAGTAATAGCACTGGAAGACTTTGCCCTGAGTAGAGGCATGGAATCTGACCGAGTCGATATCGCTGGTACGTTGCGTGATGATGACTTTATCCGCCGTAGTGCCCAGCGCGAAAGCTGCTTTTTCTTTAATGCTTTCGTCGGTGCGTACCGCATTATCAACCATGCCACAGCCGCTGAGCAGCAGGCTTCCCGCCAATACCGCGCCTAATAATGCTTTCATTTTCATCTTTTTATCCTGGCTTTTTTTAAGAGCGGGGATTGTAACAGGAAATGTTTTTACGTCCAGACCGGGCACCACGCCGTCCGCTCCAATAAAATTTTCTGAAGGAATAACGGACAAATCGCGAAGCAACGACATCTTCCGGCTGGTTTTACCTGCGGTCAGGAGTCCAGGAAAACGCCTACACTTATTGATTCCGCTATGAACCGATCCTGCTGGAGGAGAATCCGTGAAGGTTATTCATCTTAACTGTGGCTGTATGTGTCCCGTTGGCGGCGCGCTTTATGACGGTTTCAGCAAAGGCATCCGGGCGCATCTTGCCTGCCATTGCCTGCTTATCGAAACGGAAAACAGCGGGCTGGTGCTGGTTGATACCGGATTCGGTACGGAAGATATGCGCGCGCCCGGCAGCCGCTTAGCCACTTTTTTCCGCGTGATGAACAATATTCAGCGCAAACCCTCTCTGACAGCGCTGTCGCAAATCCTGGCGCTGGGCTACCAGGCCTCGGACGTTCGCCATATCGTGCTGACCCATCTGGACTTTGACCATGCCGGTGGGCTGACCGATTTTCCGCAGGCGCAAATCCATCTGATGCAGCGGGAAATCGATACTTCCCGGCAGCGCGACAGCTGGCTGGCCCGTTCCCGTTATCGGCCTGGCCAGTGGAGCGGCGTTTCAGGCTGGACGGGTTATCACGCATCCGGTGAAAAGTGGTTTGGCTTTGATGCCGTCACCGGTTTAAAAGGCCTGCCGCCGGAAATATTGCTGATCCCTTTGCCTGGTCATACGCAAGGCCATGCGGGAATAGCGGTGCAGACCGATACCGGCTGGCTGCTGCACGGCGGCGATGCGTGGTTTTATCAGCGCGAGCTTGAGCATCCGCGCCACTGTACGCCGGGGTTGCGGTTTTATCAGTGGTTTATGGCCGCCGATAACGACGTCAGACGCGTTAATCAGCAGCGCCTGCGCGAGCTGGCCCGCCATCACTCTGCGGAAATCAGTTTGTTTTGCAGCCATGATTTCCGCGAGCTGGAGCGGATGATCGCCGGAGGCTCGCCGCCTGACCAAAACCGATAAGCTTTCCGGGCTTTCCCCTGCAAGGGGCTACCTTATGCACTTTTCACCAGGCCAGCGCTGATGGAAGCCGTTATTTTCCTGTAATCCCCATTTTTTTCATTCTGGAAAGCAAGGTAGTCCGTTTCAGCCCCAGACGAACCGCCGCACCGCGCGGCCCGGCGACGACGCCGTTGGTTTCTTTTAATACCTGAATAATGCGCTCGCGTTCATCTTCCCCGCTTAGCGGTGGGGCCGAGGCTTCCGCCGCCAGGCTGGGCACATCGGCGATCGGCAGCGGATAATTCAGCTCAGGAAGCTGTAAATCCAGCACGCTGCCGCGCGTCAGCAGCACCGCACGCTCAATCACGTTTTCCAGCTCACGCACGTTGCCCGGCCACGGCATACGGCTGAGCAACCTCAACGTTTCTGCCGGAATGCTGTCGATAGTCCGCTTCATACGGCGGGAAATTTTATAGGTCAGGAACTTCACCAGCTGCGGAATATCCTCCGGACGTTCGCGCAGCGGCGGGATCACAATGGGGAAGACGTTTAACCGATAATAGAGATCGCTACGGAAAGCCCTGTCGGCCACCATCTGGCTCAGATCGCGGTTAGTCGCCGCGATTATCCGCACGTTTACGGAAATTTGCTTGCTTCCGCCGACCCGTTCAAATTCCTGCTCCTGGAGGATCCGCAACAGCTTGGGCTGCAGTTCTAAAGGAATTTCACCCACCTCGTCCAGAAACAGCGTCCCCTGATCGGCCAGCTCAAAACGGCCCATACGCTGAGCCGTCGCGCCGGTGAACGCGCCTTTCTCATGGCCAAACAGCTCGCTTTCCATCAGGCCGGCGGGCATTGCCGCACAGTTCATCTTTACCATGCGTTTGTCACGCCGATCGCCCAGGTTATGTATCGCCCTGGCAATCAGCTCTTTGCCCGTGCCGGTTTCACCAAGGATCAATACAGAACAGTCACTTTTCGCCACAATTTCGACCTGTTTCAGCACTTTTGACATACTGGCGCTTCGCCCAACGATATCGCTGAAATCGGGATTGTGGCTGTTGATCTGCTCGGTCAGATAAAGATTTTCATGCTGTAGCTTCTCCTTCAGGCTCTTGATCTCCTGATAGGCCAGCGCGTTATCTACCGCGATGCCGATACGCTCGGCAATCTGCTGCAACACCCTCAGGTTGGCGGGCGTAAAGTTGTCGGGCTGCGTCTTGGCCAGTTTCAGCACGCCCAGCGTTTTGTCTTTAAAACGCAGCGGCAGAATACATAACGTTTTGACCTGATTAGGCCACAGCTGCTGAAACAGGGCGTTTTGTACCTTCTCCTGCCCTTTTGCGGGCGGCACGTTGATCAGCAGGCTTTCACCGCTTTTCATCACCTGCTCTTCCAGCGTGCCGACCAGCGTGATGCGGGACTGTTCACGCTCCGCGACGTGCGCCTCTATATAGTGAGTGGTGTAGACATTCGCCTGCTCGCTCGTTTTATCCACGTCGCACAGTACGATGCTGATGGCGTTGATATGAAAAAAGTGGTGGATCGTTTTGGCAATTTCACCGGTCAGTTCATCAAGATCCAGGCGGGAAATGACGGCGTTAGTAATATCGACCAAAAGACGAAAATCATCCCGTTCATGACGCAACAGCGACTGCTGTAGCTGGGCATTCTCATGCAGCTGGATCTGTTCAACCGCCACGGCAGCCAGCAGGCACAGCTCATTCAGCGCCTTTTTATCTTCAACAGTAAACGCCTGGCCGTTCTGACGCATAAATTCGCAGCCGCCCAGCACGCCGGACGGCCCTGTTAGCGGCACCAGGCAGTAGTCGGTAAACGGCGGATAAAGATCCAGCGCGGCCAGCTGCGGATAATGCCGATGCAGCGCTTCACCACGCCAGACCTGCGTGCTTGCCGTTTTACGCAGTGAATGCACCGGGCCGCTTGCCAGCAGCGTCTCATCCTCATACACAATCGGCTGATGCATCGCATCGGTGCCGTAAAAATGGACGCGGGCATTGTTGCCGAACAGCAGCAGCGTGACGGCTTCTGCCATATTCACGCGCTGTACCACCTGGGTCAGGGCTTGCAACAGCGAGCTCATGGTTTGCTGCCGCAGCAGGGTTCGCGTCAGCGTCAACAATCCTTCTTGTTTGGTGTTGCTTAGAGTGGCAGTTTGCATAGCTTTACCCTGGATAACCTCTGATAAGAAAGAGAATTGCGCAAAGAAAGTCAGATCCGATACGCTTTTATTAAGGTCAACAAATGCGCGGCAAAGGCTCTGCATGGGGTAACATCAGCTGGCGCGAAACCCCCAGCGCGCCGCGTAAGCAGACCTGCGGATTTGCCGTCATCTCGCCGATAGTGACCGCATCCGCGCCCAGTGGATGATTGCGCAACACGCTCAGCACCTGCTGCTCTGCCCGGGCGGAAACCGCCAGCACCAGCTTGCCTTCGTTAGCGAAATTCAGCGCCTCCAGCCCCAGCAGCTCACAAATCCCTCTTACCGCAGGCTTTACCGGCAGGGCATTTTCCTCTATTGAGACACCCAGCCCGCTGGCCCCGGCGAACTCATGCAGGACTGCATTGACGCCGCCGCGCGTGGCGTCGCGCAGCGCGTGCACGCCGGGCAGCAAACGCAGCGGCGCAATCAGGGGAGCTAACACCGCACAGTCGCTCTGCACGTCCAAATCCATTCCCAACTGCTCGCGCAGATTCAGAATAGTGGCGCCATGGTCGCCAAGCGTACCGCTCACCAGGATCTTGTCTCCTGGCTGAACGGTGCTGGCCGCCCATTTCACCGCCGTTGGGATCGCACCGATCCCTGCCGTGTTAATAAAGATCTTATCGGCTGCGCCACGCTGAACTACCTTGGTATCACCGGTAACGATAGCGATGCCAGCCTGCTGCGCGGTCTGCGCCATGGCACTGACGATGCTCTGCAAATCGTCAAGCGGCAGGCCCTCTTCCAGGATAAAACCACAGGAGAGGTAAGTGGGTATGGCGCCGCAGACCGCCAGATCGTTCGCTGTACCGCAGACCGCCAGCTTGCCGATATTGCCGCCAGGAAAGAAAATGGGATCGATAACATAGCTGTCGGTGGAAAAAGCCAGCCGGTCGCCCTGACGGGTAAAATCGGCCAGCGACAGCCGGGCGCCGTCTTCCCGCTCGTTAAGCCAGGGATTATCAAACGCCTGCAGAAACATCCGTTCAATCATCTGCTGCATGGCGCGGCCGCCGCTGCCGTGCGCCATCGTTACGGTTTGTGCCGTCATTCGGTTACCCTCGTAGCTGCCCCTGGCGGAACTTCCGCCGGGGTTTCCTGGTGCCGATACTGGTACCAGGCGGCGCAGGCGCCTTCGGAAGAAACCATCAGCGCACCAAAGGCGTTATGCGGCGTGCAGGCGGTACCGAACAGCGGGCACTGGTGCGGTTTACAACGTCCTGTGAGCACATCGCCACAGCGCGCCTGGGGATGATCGGCGACGGCGTATGTGCCCGGTGTAAAGCGCCGTTCGGCGTCAAAACCGGCATAGGCTTCGGTCAGCGAAATAGCGGATGCCTCAATCAGCCCCAGTCCGCGCCACTCGCTGCTGCCGGCAAGCTGAAAGACTTCCCGTATCGCCCGCTGCGCCAGCAGGTTCCCCTCTTCCGGCACCACGCGTCGATATTGGTTTTCTGTTTTACAGCCTGACTCGCACACCTGCTCCACCAGCATCAGGACGCTTTGCAGTATATCCAGCGGCTCAAACCCACTGACCACCAGCGGCTTGCCAAATTGCTGATGGATAAACCGGTATGGTGCGGTTCCGGTGATCATGGTGACGTGGCCGGGCGCCAGAAACGCGTCAATTCGAACATCGTCCTGCTGCAGCAGGCTGCGTAAGGTGGGCATCAGGCTGATATGCTGACAAAACACGCTGAAATTGCCGAGCCGCTGCCGCTTTGCCTGTTGCAGCGTAACGGCAGTAACCGGCATGGTGGTTTCAAAGCCCAGCGCAAAAAAGACCACCTGCCGCCGGGGATTTTCCCGCGCCAGCTTAAGCGCATCGAGCGGCGAGTAAACCACGCGGACGTCCGCGCCGCGCTCGCGGGCCTGTAACAGCGAGCCTTGCTTGCCCGGCACGCGCAGCGCATCGCCAAAGGTACAAAAAATGACGTCTGGCCGGGCGGCAATCTCACAGCAGGCATCGATTCTGCCCATAGGCAGCACGCAGACCGGACAGCCCGGCCCGTGGATAAACTCCAGCGGTGGCGGCAGCAGCTTATCCAGGCCGAATTTAAAAATGGCATGGGTATGCCCGCCGCACACCTCCATTATCCGCATCGGTTTTTCTGCGGTAAAAGGCAGCCGCGTCGCCTGCTGGTTAAGCCGTTCAAGCAGCTTCTTCGCCAGCGCCGGATCGCGAAACTCATCAACAAAACGCATATTTTACCTCTCACCCGCCAGGAACAGCGCCACGTCGGCTTCCAGCTCTTCCATGGCATGAAGGGCGGCCAGCGTCTCCTGCGCTTCCTGCTCGTTCAGCCGGGCCAGCGCAAAACCCACGTGGATCAGCACCCAGCTTCCGAGCAAGGCCTCGCGGCTGTCGCCACGGACCAGAGCGATATTGACTTCGCGACGCAGGCCGCAGACCTCAGCCCAGGCATGATCGCTGTGCTGTTCATGCAGCGCGACAATCTGCCCCGGAATGCCTATGCACATTGCTGTTGCTCCAGCCATGCCAGCCAGCGCGCCATGCCTTCTCCGGTGGTGGCCGACAGCTGAATGACGTCAATCTGTGGATTGACCAGCCGCGCGTTAGCGATACAGGCTTCGACGTCAAAATTCAGGTAAGGCAGCAGGTCGATTTTATTCAGGATCATCAGGCGCGACGCCGCGAACATATGGGGATATTTCAGCGGCTTGTCTTCCCCTTCCGTGACCGACAGTACCGCCACTTTGCAATGCTCCCCAAGATCAAAACTGGCCGGGCACACCAGATTGCCGACGTTTTCGATAAACAGCAGGCTGTGGTTTTCAGGAGCCAGCTGATGTACCGCCTGATGCACCATTTGCGCATCCAGGTGACAGCCTTTGCCGGTGTTGACCTGAATTGCCGGGACGCCGGTCGCGCGGATGCGCTCGGCATCGTTAGCGGTTTGCTGATCGCCCTCGATAACGGCGCACGCTTGCAGCGGCGCAAGGCGCAGCAGAGTGTTCGTCAGCAGGGTTGTTTTACCCGAACCGGGGCTGGAAACCAGATTCAGCGCCAGAATGGACGCGGCGGCAAAATGCTCGCGATTATGCGCGGCGATGTGGTTATTTTTTGCCAGGACTTCGGTTTCTATATCGACCAGACGGCGCGGCGCATAAGGCAGCCCATGGGCGCGCTCCTGATGGCTGTGAGCATGGCCGCCGTGGTGATGGCTATGGCCGCCGCCATCGTGAGAATGCAAGGCGTCGCCGCTCACGCCTTCAATATGAAGCTCGCCGCTGGCACAGCCGCAGGTACTGCACATAATTTTCTCCCCGGGCGCTGGCCCGCTATTCAATTTCGATACGTTTAATTTTCATGCCGTCATCCGCAATCACCCGCAGGCGACGTCCGCCACAGTCCGGGCAGAGCAGCACGCCCGCCATCAATAAGGTGATATCGCGCTGGCAGTCGTGACACCAGCTGACCGCCGCTGGCGTATCAAGATGCAGATCGCAGCCTTCCGCCAGCGTTTGCCGACAGGCCAGGTCGAAACAGAAGCGCAGCGCTTCGGGCTCGACACAGGAAAACGCGCCGACTTCCAACCATACGGAGGTAATACGTCGGGCATGATGACGCAGGGCAAACTGCTGCATTATTTCTACGGCGTTTTGACACAAAGTAATTTCGTGCATTGCCTTTCTCCTCGGATGCTGAGGAGTAATTTGCAATATCAATGCCAGCTTTTTTCGACACGGCGTTTATGCCTTATCGATATGGCCAGAGCCGGAAAGAAACGCGTATTTAACTGACCGTCAGATATGACGAAATGACATGTCTTTGACATCGACAGCGCTAAATAATCGGGCAAAGAGATTACCGCCAATCGCCTTTAAATTGATGAACTACAAAGTGTTTTAGAATATTTTCATGACCTGGCACACTTTATGCCATTAGGTTCTCAGCAATCCTGTTTCGTTGGCGTAATAGCAATGTCGAAACGGTATCCTGTTCACCTTAACCCGTGGTAATGCTTATGAGCTCCCTTAGCGAACTGGCCGACCAGGCTGAGTATATCGCCAGTAAAAACAACCAGTTGAAAGCGCACTGGCGTACCTATCAGAACGCGCTGACGCAGGCCGTAGCCCTTTCCAGTCACAACATTAATCATGAATTCACCTGCAGCAACGAGCGCGGCATCCATTTTGTCTTATTTAACCATTTTATTATCAGCATCCATTTGCAGGCTGACTTTTACAGTCAGCAAATCGTCTACAGCCTTAATATGGCGCAGCCAGGCGAGCCGGAAGATTTTCAGGCCTTTTCCCGGGCGACATTAACCGAAGACGGCCGTATTGATAACGCTGTTGATATTCACGACAGGCAGGCCGTGCTTGATCACTACCTGAATAAAATAGCCGCTATTTATCAGTGTATTTATGACGCTATTCATAGCAGCACCCCAATCCATCCGCAGTTGGAAAAGTTAATTAAAGCCTTTTAACAGGCCAGCCATTATCCCCTGGAATAGATCTGATGGCCTGCACAGGGGCAGTAATGACGACATAAATGACGAAACTCTGTTTTCAACGTCAATTTCGTCACTTTTGACGAAATACCAAGGAGATTTCATGAGCCGCCCGACCGCCATGAATCATTATGTGATAGCCGATGCCAGACGCTGTATCGGTTGTAATACCTGTGTAGCCAGCTGCTCACAGGAACATCAGCGTTATGGTCTGCAGTCCGCGCCGCGCCTGGAGGTAATGCGCAACCTTCAGGATTCCGCGCCGGTCATGTGTCGCCAGTGCGAGGATGCGCCCTGCGCCAAAGTTTGTCCGGTTAACGCTATTACCTTGCGGGATCGCGCTGTTCAGCTAAATGAGAATCTGTGCATCAGCTGCAAGCTATGCGGCATCGCCTGCCCGTTTGGCGCCATCACTTTTTCCGGCAGCACGCCGGTAGCAACGCCCCGCGACTGCAATACGCCGAAAGCCTTGCCCGCCCCACTGCCGCCGCGTCCGCTCAGCCCTTTCCTTGATTGCGTGCCGGGCGTGCGGGCGGTGGCCGTGAAATGTGATTTGTGCAGTTTCAGCGAGGATGGCCCCGCCTGCGTCAGAACCTGTCCGACCCAGGCCATCAAGCTGGTTACCGTCGATTTGTCCCTGCACGCCAGTCAACGGAAGCGCCTGAATGCGGCCAGCTCGCTCCCTGTCGATCTGTTTATCTCTGGCAAGGAGAACCCATCATGACCTCCCTTTTTTCGCCCGCGCCGCTGTTGACGTTTGCGCTGCTGCTCCTGCTGCTGAGCGGCGGCATCGGCTGGCTGCTCGCCGGGGCTGCCCGTGTCAGCGCGGCTGTTTTTAGCAGCGGCGGCCTGGTGGCTTCTCTGGCGACGATAGCGGCAGCGATGCAAATCCTGCCCGGTGACGCGCTGACCGTCGCCCTGCCGCCGTTCTCTTTTCAGGCAGGCTTCAGCCCGCTGAACGCGCTGCTGCTGCTGGCTATTTGGCTACCCGCGCTATTTTGCAACCTGTACGCCTGGGTCTGGCTGCGCAGCGTCGGTGGGCCTGTTCGCGCGCGGGCTGGCCTGCTGTGCCATTTGCTGATGGCGACGCTGACGACAGCCGTGCTGGCCGTCAACGCGGTGCAACTGATCCTGTCGATGGAGCTGGCCGCGCTCTGCGCCGGACTGCTGATTGTGCAGAATGACGACGTGAAAAGCCGTCGCGCCGGCTTAAATCAGTTTTTGTCCGCGCGGCCTGGCACGCTCTGCCTGGCGCTGGCTTTTGGCCTGCTTTATCACGCCAGCGGCAGCCTGAACTTTGACGTGCTGCGGCACAGCGAGCTTTCTATGGGCGTCAGGTCGACGGCCTTTCTGCTGTCGCTGACCGGCTTCGGGCTTTACGCCGGGATTATTCCTCTGCATGGCTGGGTGCCGCAGTCGCACACCAGCGCCCCCGCTCATGCCGCCGCGCTGTTCTCTTCGGCATTAATGAAAGTCGGCATTTTAGGGGTAATCAAAGTCGGGCTGGATCTGCTGGGCGCACCGCCGCTGTGGTGGGGCGTGCTGGTCATCCTGCTGGCGATGCTGACCGCCTTTATCGGTGGGCTTTACGCGCTAATGGAACATGATATCCGCCGCCTGCTGGCTTACCACACGCTGGAAAATGTCGGGATCGTTCTGCTGGGCGTGGGCGGCGCGATGATTGGCGTCACGCTGCGTTTGCCGCTGCTGGCAGCGCTGGCGCTGCTGGCCGGTCTGTTCCATCTCTTTAACCACGGCCTGTTTAAAACCACGCTGTTTTTAGGCGCGGGCGAAATAGAGAGGCAGACCGGGACGAAAGATATTGAGCGGCTCGGCGGGCTGGCGCGTCTGATGCCGTGGACGGCGGGCGCAATGCTGATTGCGCTGATGGCGATGGCCGCTCTGCCGCCGCTAAACGGCTTTGCCAGCGAATGGCTGCTTTACCAGTCTTTTTTCCAGCTTGGCAGCAGCCCGTTCTGGCTGACTCGCCTGCTCGGCCCGCTGCTTGCCGTCGGGCTGGCGCTGACTGGCGCGCTGGCGCTGATGTGTATCGCCAAAGTTTTTGGCGTTGCCTTTCTGGGCAGCCCACGCGGCGGCACCGCCGGGGCCAGGCCTGCTCCTCTGGCGGTCACGCTCAGCGTGGTTATCCCGGCGCTGCTGTGCGTGGTGTCTGGCGTCGCGTCTCCCTGGATCGTTCCCCTGTTTTCCCTCGTTGCCGCCGACGTGCTGCATATGACCGCGCCTGTCGTTACGCAGCATGGCGCCGTCTTCTCGGCTACGTCGGCGGTTTCCGCTCCGATGGTGGCGATTTTACTGCTGGCGATGCCGCTGCTGCCCTGGCTTATTGCCGTTGCGCTGCGCGGCAGCCGCCTGCCGAACCGGCGACGCGGCGACGCCTGGGCCTGTGGCTACGCTCATTCCGCCGGGATGGTGGTAACCGCCACCGGTTTCGCTCAGCCGCTGCGCGTGATGTTTGCGCCGCTGTATCGTCTGCGCCAGCGTCTGCTGCCTGCCGCCCTGACGACGGCCCTGCATCAGGGCGGGCTGGCTGCGCTGTGCCGCCGTCTGGCATTTATTGAACTGGCCGTGCTGCTGGTCGCGGCGCTGGCCTGAGGAACTGACGATGACCTTTCCCTTTGTTCTTACCGGTTCGCTGTGGCCGCTGGCGCTTATCCAGGCGGCAGGGCTGCTGGCCGTCGCGCCGCTGTTTACCGGCATCAACCGCGTGCTGCGCGCCCGTATGCATAATCGCCAGGGACCTGGCGTACTGCAGGAGTATCGCGATATCGCCAAACTGTTACAGCGGCAGAGCGTGGCGCCGGCGGCTTCTGGCCCGGCTTTTCGCACTATGCCCTGGCTCCTCACCGGCATCTTGCTGGTCATTGCCAGCGCGCTGCCCGTGGTAACGCTTGCTTCGCCAGCGGCTGGCGCAGGCGATCTCATCACCCTTATTTATCTGTTCGCCCTGGCGCGCTTTGTCTTTGTTATCGCCGGGTTGGATACCGGCAGCCCTTTTACCGGCATCGGAGCCAGCCGGGAAGCCGTGCTGGGCGTGCTGGTCGAACCCATCCTGCTGCTGGGCCTGTGGATAGCCGCGCTGGTGGCCGGTTCGACCGCGCTTAGCGCCATTAGCGCGCAGGTGCTGCACTGGCCGCTTTCGTCCTCGCTGACCCTGCTGCTGGCCGGGCTGGCCTGCGCCTTCGCCACCTATATCGAAATGGGCAAGCTGCCGTTCGATATGGCCGAAGCCGAGCAGGAGCTGCAGGAAGGCCCGTTGACCGAATATTCCGGCGCGACGCTGGGCGTGCTGAAACTCGGCCTCAGCCTGAAGCAGCTGGTGGTGCTTCAGCTGTTTCTCGGCCTGTTTCTCCCCTTTGGCCTGGCGGCGGAGCCAACGCCGTTCGGCCTGCTGATCGCCACCGCGCTCTGTCTGGCAAAACTGCTGGTTGCCGTGCTGCTGGTGGCGCTCATTGAAAACAGCGTGGCGCGTTTGCGCTTTTTAAACACTTCCCGCACCACTTGGGCGGGATTCGGCCTGGCGTTTCTGGCGCTGGTTTCCTGGCTGATAGCGGGCTGACATTTTTCTTGTCCCGCCACGGCGGGAAGAGGTTTGATAATGAGTGAAGTCACAACGGCATTAAATCAACATCCGGTCGGCCTGCACTACCTGGCGGCGCTGGAAAAACAGTTTCCTGCAGCGCTGCTCTACAGCGAATGGCAGACCGATACGCAGGCCACCGTCACCGTCAGGCTGAACGCGCTACCGGAGGTCGTGGAGTGGCTCTATTATCAGCAGGGCGGCTGGCTTTCCGTGCTGTTTGGCAATGATGAGCGCACGCTGTGCGGCAATTACGCGCTGTATTATGTGCTGTCAATGGAGCAAGGCGTAAAGTGCTGGATCACCGTGCGCACCGAAGTGGATCCCGTCTCGCTGGAGTTCCCGTCGGTCACGCCGCGCGTCCCGGCGGCCGTCTGGGGCGAGCGCGAAGTGCGGGATATGTATGGCCTGCGCCCGGTCGGCCTGCCGGATGAACGCCGCCTGGTGCTGCCGGATGACTGGCCAGACGATTTGTATCCGCTGCGTAAAGACGCGATGGATTACCGCCAACGCCCGGCCCCAACGACCGATAACGAAACCTATCCCTTTATCTCTGAAACAAAGGAAGCGAGCACGATTGTGCCAATCGGCCCGCTTCACGTCACTTCTGACGAACCCGGACACTTTCGCCTTTTCGTCGACGGCGAAGACATTATTGACGCCGACTACCGGCTGTTTTACGTGCATCGCGGCATGGAAAAACTGGCCGAAACCCGCATGGGCTACAACGAAGTCACCTTTCTTTCCGATCGCGTCTGCGGCATCTGTGGCTTTACCCACAGCGTGGCGTATACCACCTCGGTTGAAAACGCCATGGGCATTGTGGTGCCGGCGCGCGCCCAGACTATCCGTTCCATTTTGCTGGAGGTTGAACGTCTGCACAGCCATCTGCTGAATCTGGGCCTGGCCTGCCACTTCGTCGGCTTCGATTCCGGCTTTATGCAGTTTTTCCGCGTGCGCGAGCAGTCGATGAAAATGGCGGAAATCCTGACCGGCGCCCGTAAAACCTACGGGATGAACCTGATTGGCGGCCTGCGTCGCGACATTCTGAAAGAGGACATGATCCAGACTATCGCGCTGTCAGCAGGGATGCGCGGCGAGCTGAACGACCTGGTGGATATTCTGCTCAGTACGCCGAATACCGAACAGCGCAGCGTCGGCGTCGGCCTGTTAGACCCGCAGATAGCGCGCGATTTCAGTAACGTCGGCCCGATGATACGCGGCAGCGGCCACCGCCGCGATATGCGGGCGGATCATCCCTATGCCGGCTATGCCAGCCTGCCGTTTACGCTTTACAGTGAAACCGGCAACGACGTCTATTCCCGCCTGAAGGTGCGCATCCACGAAGTGTTTAACTCGCTGAATATGATCGAGTTCGGCCTGCAAAATCTGCCGCAGGGGCCGCTGATGAGCGAAGGCTTTACCTATATTCCCCACCGTTTCGCGCTGGGCTTTGCCGAAGCGCCGCGCGGCGATGACGTGCACTGGAGCATGACCGGCGACAACCAGAAGCTGTTTCGCTGGCGCTGCCGCGCGGCGACCTACGCCAACTGGCCAACGCTGCGCTACATGCTGCGGGGCAATACCGTTTCGGACGCGCCGCTGATTATCGGCAGCCTTGACCCCTGCTATTCCTGCACCGACAGGATGACGGTGGTCGACGTACGTAAGAAAACCACCGTCGTCGTACCTTACAAAGAGATCGAACGTTACGGCATTGAACGCAAAAACTCGCCGCTTTAGGGAGGGACAACATGTTAAAGCTGATTAAAAAAGTGCTGAAAACCGGTACCGCAACGGTGGCCTATCCGGCAAAACCGCTGGAGATGGCGGCCAACTTTCGCGGCAAACCTCAGTACAACGCGCAGCAGTGTATCGGCTGCGGCGCCTGCGCCAATGCCTGTCCGTCCAACGCGCTGACCATGACGCCGCCAGAAGAAGGCGAGGCGATCCGCTGGTCGCTGTTTCTGGGCCGCTGTATTTTCTGCGCGCGCTGCGAGGAAGTCTGCCCGACGGCCGCCATCAGGCTGTCGCAAGAATTTGAACTGGCGGTATGGCGTAAAGAGGATCTGTTTGAAACCGCTGATTTCCCGGTTTGCCGCTGCCGGGAATGCGGCCATCCCTATGCCGTGCAGAAAGAGATCGACTTCGCGCTTTCTCTGTTACAGGAAAGCGCAGCGCTGAGTGAACGGCAGATTGCTGAACGTCGCGAGCAGTATGAAACCTGTCCGTCCTGCAAGAAAAAGCATCAGCTGCCCGCATCCAGCCGGATAGATATTGGCCGCCATCTGACCCCCGAGGCACAGCTATGAGCCAGATCCTGCACGGGCCACGCGACGAAAACGGGTTGCCGGTGCCCGTTACGCTCGACGAGAGCATCGCCAGCCTGAAAAGCACGCTGTTGAACAACATTCGCCGTTCCGCCTACGTTTATCGGGTTGACTGCGGCGGCTGCAACGGCTGCGAAATAGAGATTTTTGCCGCCATTTCACCGCTGTTCGACGCCGAACGCTTTGGCATCAAGGTAGTTCCTTCCCCGCGTCATGCCGATATTCTGCTGTTTACCGGTGCCGTCACCCGCGCCATGCGCGTGCCTGCGCTGCGGGCCTGGGACGCGGCGCCAGACCCGAAAATCTGTATCTCTTATGGCGCCTGCGGCAACAGCGGCGGCATTTTTCACGACCTTTATTGCGTCTGGGGCGGCACGGACAAGATTGTGCCGGTGGATGTTTATATTCCCGGCTGCCCGCCCACGCCCGCCGCCACTATTTATGGTTTTGCCATGGCGCTTGGCCTGCTCGATCAAAAAATTAAAGGTCAGCAGCACCCTGAGGCGGCTGAACCGGCGGCGTTGCTGCACCCTACGCTGCCGCAGCCGCTGCGGGTATTGCTGGATCGCGAAGCGCGACGCATGGCCGGCTATCGCTATGGTCGCCAGATTGCCGATCGCTTTATGCAGGCGCTGGCCGCGCCCGGCGTGCAGTCCGTAGAACAGCGCGTGGCGGACTGGCTGGATGAGCAGGACGACCTCCGTCTTGCGGAGATAGTGGGGCATTTACAGCAGATTTATCAGCAGGTGCTGCGCGGGGAGGTTCGCCTGTGAGCACCGAGGCCAACCAACAGCGTTACGCCCGGCATCAACCGTCGGCCCGCTCCCTGCACGACAAAGTGGTGTTTTACGCTTTGGGCAGCAAATTCGTCGATGAAAAATGCGCGCAGCAGCGTAGCTCGAAGAAAGCCCAGGAGGTGGTTTACTACAGCCTGGCGATTGGTCACCACGTTGGCGTTATCGACTGTCTGCAACCGCAGCTCACCTGCCCGCTTCAAGGCTATCTGCAATGGATTGCCTGCCTGGCGGAAAACAGCGAAGCCCAGCGGAAAATGGCAGGCGTGCGCCGCTTTGGCGAAATCACTATCGACAGCAGTCACACCCATCTGCTGGCCCTGGCGCTGCGCGACGCCCGTGAGCGGATGAGTGCAGAGCAGCAAGCGTGGAGCGATCGCCTGATCGCCCTGCTCCAGCAAATTGAAAACGACCCCGCCATGTACCTGATGGTCAGGAGATACGATGCTTAATTCCTCTTCCCGCTACGCGCTGTTATGCGTGGGCAACAGCATGATGGGCGACGACGGCGCCGGGCCACGCCTGGCCGAACTTTGCGCCGCCGCCCCTTTGCCCGGCTGGACGGTGGTGGATGGCGGAGCCGCGCCGGAAAACGATATTGGCTACCTGCGCGAGCAGCGGCCCGATCGCCTGGTGATTGTGGACGCCACCGACATGGGGCTGGCTCCCGGCGAAATGCGCCTTATCGACGAAAGCGATATCGCCGAAATGTTCGTGATGACCACCCACACGCTGCCGCTCAGCTTTTTAATTCAGCAGCTACGGGAAGCTATTCCGCAGATTACCTTTGTCGGCATCCAGCCCGATGTGGTGGCTTTTTACTATCCCCTTAGCCCAGCGGTCGAGCGGGCGGTTGGCGAGCTTTATCAGCGGCTTCCTCTGCTGGAGACGGGCCTGGGCATCGCGCCTTTTCGCCCGAGGCCAACATGACATAAGTGTCGGGAAAATGACGATACGGCCGACAGACCACAGTCACTCCCCACGAACCCTTATTAACCCATTGAAAATAAATAAGAAAAAATAAACCCTCTGGCTGGAACGCTTTATGCATTACCTCCGCCATAAGGCCGGGATCCGTCGGCCGCTTATTTAATGGAATCAGGAGATTCAGATGAACCGGTTCATCATTGCCGATCCCCAAAAATGTATCGGCTGCCGTACCTGTGAAATCGCCTGCGTGATGGCTCACAGCTTGTCGCAGGATATCTCGCAGCTCAATACCACCACCTTCACGCCGCGTTTGCATGTGATCAAAAGCGTCAACCTCAGTACGCCGGTGCTGTGCCGCCAGTGTGAAGATGCCCCCTGCGCCAACGTCTGTCCGAACGGCGCAATCGTGCGCAGCGGCGACGCAATCCAGGTAATGCAGGAGCACTGCATTGGCTGCAAAACCTGCGTCGTCGCCTGCCCTTATGGCGCGATGGAGGTCGTGGTCAAACCCCTTTTTCGTCAGAACGCGGCGGCGATGACCGCCGTCGCAGATAAAGCCGAAGCGCATAAATGCGATCTGTGTCAGGGCCGTGCAGAAGGCCCAGCCTGTCAGGAAGTCTGTCCGACCAAGGCCTTGCTGACCGTTGACCGCGATCGGCTCAAGGAAATGAACGTAGAAAAACGCCGCCGTGCGGCGCTTGCCAGCACTTCCGGCCTGCTGTTTTAACCCCGGAAAGAGGAAAAATAAGATGAAAAAAGTGACTACCGTCTGTCCTTACTGTGGGGCCGGATGCAAGCTGAACCTGGTCGTGGAAAACAATAAAATTCTCCGTGCCGAAGCCGCCGATGGCGTAACCAATCAGGGCGAGCTGTGCCTGAAAGGCTACTATGGCTGGGATTTTCTCAACGACACTAAACTGCTGACGCCGCGCCTGACGCAGCCGATGATCCGCCGCCAGAAGGGCGGAAAATTCGAAGTAGTCAGCTGGGATGAAGCTATCCGCTATACCGCTAAACGCCTGAAAGAAATAAAAGAGAAGCACGGCCCGCGCGCGATTATGCATACCGGCTCTTCTCGCGGTACGGGCAACGAAACCAACTATGTCATGCAGAAGTTTGCCCGCGCGGTGATCGGCACCAATAATGTCGACTGCTGCGCCCGCGTTTGTCATGGCCCGTCGGTGGCCGGTTTACAGGCCACGCTCGGCAACGGCGCGATGAGCAATTCCATCAACGATATTGAAAATTCCAAATGCCTGCTGGTGATCGGCTATAACTGTGCGGATTCCCACCCTATCGTGGCCCGCCGCGTAATAAAAGCCAAAGAAAAAGGCGCGCAGATCATTGTCTGCGATCCCCGCCGCATCGAAACCGCCCGTATCGCCGACCAGCATCTGCAAATCAAAAACGGCTGCAATATGGCGCTGGTTAACGCCTTTGCCTACGTGCTGATCGAAGAAGATCTCTACGATCGTGACTACGTGGCGAAATATACGGAAGGATTTGACGAGTACCGTCGCCAGCTGGCCGACTATTCGCCGGAAGCGGTTGCTGAACAGACCGGCGTGTCCGCTCAGCAAATCCGTCAGGCTATGCGTACCTTTGCTGCTGCGCCCTCCGCGACCATTATGTGGGGAATGGGCGTGACGCAGTTTGGTCAGGCTGTCGACGTGGTGAAAGGCCTCGCTGGCCTGGCGCTGCTGACCGGCAATCTGGGCCGGCCTGGCGTCGGCGTCGGCCCGGTACGCGGGCAAAACAACGTGCAGGGCGCCTGCGATATGGGCGTGCTGCCGAATGAGTTCCCCGGCTATCAGTCGGTGACCGATCCGCAGGTTCGGGCAAAATTTGCCGCAGCCTGGGGTATTGACGTCGAGCGGATGGATGCGGAAATCGGCCATCGCATTACCGAGATCCCGCACCTGGCGCTGGAAGGGCAAGTCAAAGCCTACTACATCATGGGGGAAGATCCGCTACAGACCGAAGCCGATTTAAGCCTGGTGCGCAAGGGGTTTGAGGCGCTGGATTTTGTGGTGGTGCAGGATATCTTTATGACCAAAACCGCCGAGCAGGCTGACGTCATTTTACCCGCCACCTCCTGGGGCGAACACGGCGGCGTATTCTCCTGCGCCGATCGCGGCTTTCAGCGCTTTGAAAAAGCTATCGAACCCAAAGATAACGTTAAGCGTGACTGGGAAATTATCAGCCTGCTGGCAACGGAACTCGGCTATCCGATGCATTACAACGATAACCAGCAAATCTGGGATGAAATGCGCGAACTCTGTCCACTGTTCTACGGCGCTACCTATGAAAAAATGGGCACGCTGGGACACGTGCAGTGGCCCTGCACCACGCTGGACAGCCCCGGTACGCCTTATCTCTATCAGGACAATCGTTTCACCACGCCAACCGGCAAAGGCCAGCTTTTTGCCGCGCCGTGGCGCGCGCCGGCCGAGGTGCCGGACGCAGATTATCCGCTGGTGCTCTGTACCGTGCGCGAGGTCGGCCACTACTCCTGCCGCTCAATGACCGGCAACTGTTCCGCGCTGCAAACGCTGGCGGATGAGCCGGGTTTTGTGCAGATCAATCCGCAGGATGCGCAGGCGCTGGGCATACGCGATGGGCAACTGGTTTGGGTCGCCTCGCGCCGCGGTAAAGTCATTTCACGCGCTAATCACAACGAGCGTATTAACGTTGGCGCAGTCTATATGACCTATCAATGGTGGATTGGCGCCTGCAACGAGCTGACTCAGGAGAACCTTGACCCCATTTCTAAAACGCCGGAAACCAAATACTGCGCGGTGAAGGTGGAGCGGATTGCCGATCAGTCGTGGGCGGAGAACTATGCGCGTCAAACCTACAGCGAGATGAAAGCGCGCCTGCGCAGCGCCGTGGACGATGCGATCCCGATTGCCGTAACCGCTTAAGTTCTGCGCCAGTGCGGAACGGGAAGCCAGGTGGATATGACATCCCGCATTCCTTCCGCAAGGGTTCAGGCTAATCCGATCCAGGACCGGGCAGCCCGGTCCTTCAGGAGCTGACTATGTCCGATTCAGGAGTGTCCGTGCGCGTCAGCGGCAAAGTGCAGGGCGTCGGCTTTCGGCCTTTTGTCTGGCAGTTAGCCAGGCGGTTACGGCTACGCGGTGAAGTCTGCAACGACAGCGCGGGCGTGGAAATACGCCTGCTTCAGTCTGCCGCCATTCCGCTCTTTATCGAACGGCTACGGCACGAGCCGCCGCCGCTGGCGCGTATCGACAGCCTCAGCGTCCAGCCTTATGCCTGGCCGTCTCCGCCGCAGGATTTTACCATTGCGGAAACCCGTCAGGGCCGGATGATGACCCAGGTTGCCCCCGATGCGGCAACCTGCCCCGATTGTCTGGAGGAGGTGCTGCACGCGGGCAACCGTCGTTCAGGCTATGCCTTTACTAACTGTACCCACTGCGGCCCGCGCTTTACGCTCATCCGCACCATGCCCTATGACCGGTCAGGCACCAGCATGGCGGCATTTCGCCTTTGTCCCGCCTGTCGCCGGGAGTATCAGGATCCGGCCGACCGCCGCTTTCATGCCCAGCCAGTCGCCTGCCCGCACTGTGGGCCGCAGCTCTTTGCCACCGGGCAGGATGGCACCACGCTGGCACGGGAAAGCGCCGCGATTGACTATGCCACAGCAGCGCTACTTGCGGGCAAAATTGTGGCGATCAAAGGGCTGGGCGGCTTTCATCTTGCCTGCGATGCTACCCAGCAGCAGGCCGTTATGCGTCTGCGCCAGCGCAAACGGCGACCGGCCAAACCGCTGGCGGTGATGCTGCCAGGCATCGGCTGGCTGGCGCGCTGCGGCAAGAGCGATCGGGCGCGACAGGCGCTGATGCTGTCTGCCGCCGCGCCCATTGTGCTCACGGAAAAAAACGCGACGTCGCCGCTGTGCGCAGCCGTTGCGCCGGGGCTGGATGAAACGGGGTTGATGCTGCCGTTTACGCCGCTGCACCATCTGCTGATGCAGGCCTGCCGGGTGCCGCTGGTGATGACTTCCGGCAACGGCGCCGACCGCGCGCCGGCGCTGACCAACGAAGAGGCGCTGAGCCAGCTTGCTGGCATTGCCGATATCTGGCTGCTGCACGACCGCGATATCATCCAGCGCGCCGATGACTCTCTGGTTCGTCTGGGGCCGCAGGGATTGGAAATACTGCGCCGCGCCCGAGGCTATGTGCCGGATGCCGTCACGCTTCCTCCCGGCCTGACGGCCCGCTCGCCGCTGCTGGCGATGGGCGGCGACCTGAAAAACACCTTCTGCCTGGTACAGGGCGATCGGGCTATGCTCAGCACGCATTTCGGATCGTTGGCAAACAGCGATATTGCGTGCCAGCGGCAGCAGGCCATTACCCATTTTCAGCAGCTGTATAACTGCACGCCTACAACGATCGTGCAGGATGCGCATCCTGCTTACGTCGGCAGCCAGCAGAGCGAACGGCCGGTGCTGGAGGTGCTTCATCATCATGCTCATATCGCCGCCTGCCTGGCGGAACATCGCTGGCCGCTGGCGCACGGCCCGGTCATCGGCCTGGCGCTGGACGGGCTGGGCTACGGCGAAAACGGCGTGCTCTGGGGCGGCGAATGCCTGCTGGCAGACTATCACCGCTGTCAGCATCTGGGAGGGTTGCCCGCCGTCGCGCTGCCGGGCGGCGACCGTGCCGCGCGGGAACCCTGGCGCAACCTGTTGGCGCACTGGCTGGCCTTTGTCCCGGACTGGCAGCAGCGGCCAGAGTCTAAGGCGCTGCTGGGCAAGCCCTGGCAGCCGCTTGCGCGCGCGGTGGCCGCTGGCGTTAACTCCCCTTTGGCTTCTTCCTGCGGCCGGTTGTTTGACGCGATAGCCGCCGTGCTCGGCTGCGCGCCTGCCGTGCTTAGTTGGGAAGGAGAAGCCGCCTGCCGCCTGGAGGTTCTGGCCAGGCAGGCAGCAGACATAGCGCATCCCGTTACGCTGCCGCTGCGCCATACGGCAACGGGCACGCGGCTGGACCTGGCGGTGTTCTGGCAGCAATGGCTGGACTGGCAGGCAGCCCCTGCGGCGCGCGCGTTTGCCTTCCATGACGCGCTGGCGCGGGGATTTGCCGCCCTCGCCCATTATCATGCTGGACAAACGGGTCTGGATACCGTCGCGGCTGGCGGCGGCGTCCTGCAATCGCGCCTGCTGCGCCAGCTTTTACAACGCTATTTATCGCCTCTTCATGTGCTGATGCCGCAGCATATTCCCGCTGGCGACGGCGGGCTGGCGCTGGGCCAGGCCGTTATTGCCTGCGCCCGCTTGCACAACGCGGCTCCTCATACTGTTACCAGGGATTGTTATGACTAACTCTGCTTTTTTTCGTACTCATCGCCGGGCTTTCTGGCTGTTAAGCGCCCTGCTGATGGCCAATCTGCTGGCCTGGGGCTGGGCGCTGGTGCTTTTCCGCCACCATGCCACGCTGATTGCGGCGGCCGTGCTTGCCTATGGTTACGGCCTGCGCCATGCGGTAGACGCTGACCACATCGCCGCCATTGATAACGTCACCCGTAAACTGATGCAGCAAAATCAGCGGCCTGTGGCGGTCGGCGCGTTTTTCTCTCTCGGCCATTCCAGCATCGTGGTGTTGGCGTGCGTGGCGATTGCCGCCGCCGCTCTGCTCTCCGGCAGCGAAATCAGCTGGCTGCATCACTATGGCAGCGTTATCGGCACGCTGGTTTCCGCGCTGTTTTTGTTGCTGATGGCGCTGCTGAATACGCTGATCCTGCGTGATGTTTATCACCGTTTTCAGCAGGCGAAACAGAGAAAAACTTTCAGCGATCGGCCTCCCCTGCCGGGCGGCGTAATGAGCAGGTTGTTTGGCCGCGCCTTTACCCTGGTTAATAAAAGCTGGCAGATGTATCTGGTGGGTTTTTTGTTCGGTCTGGGCTTTGATACGGCAACGGAGATCGGCCTGCTGGGCCTCTCTGCGGCAGGCGCTTCCAGCGGGATGTCGGTCTGGAGCATTCTGGTGTTTCCGGCGCTGTTCGCCAGCGGCATGGCGCTGGTGGATTCCCTGGACAATTTTATGATGGTGGGCGCCTATGGCTGGGCGTTTAAGCAGCCGGTACGCAAGCTCTACTACAACATGATGATTACGGCGACCAGCGTGCTGATTGCCTTGCTGATCGGCGGACTGGAAGCGTTGGGATTACTGGCGGATAAGCTCGATTTACACGGCGGGATATGGACGATCGTCAACAATCTGAACGGCAATATGGGCAGCGTCGGCTACCTCTGCGTGGCAATTTTCGTCGCTGCCTGGGGCTTCTCGGTGCTGAACTATCGCCGTAAAAATTATGATGCGCTAAATATTACCCAGCCGTAACCTGAAGCGGCATTGCCGACAGCGGTCGAAAGGCTCGCGCTGTCGGCAATGCTGTGAAAACAGCGGCCTCCGCCTCGCCGCTACGCTCTGACCGTAAAGCCAGGCATCATGCCGGTATCTTCATGCTCCAGCAGATGACAGTGCGCCATACAGGCCCGGTCCCTGCCCGCAAGATTTTCTAAGCTGCCTGTACGGCAGTGAACCAAACGTCGACGATGGCCACGTCGTTCTTTTTTTTCTAAGTTGCCTGTACGGCAGTGAACTTCTTTTGTTGCCGCCAGTGTCTTTGCAGCTCTTTCTAAGCTGCCTGTACGGCAGTGAACTTCGACGTTGTGCGGCCAGTCGTACGTAAGCTTTTCTAAGCTGCCTGTACGGCAGTGAACAGTTGCCTCTTTAGCTTAACCCAATATTTTTTCAGCGAAATTGACCTTAGCCCTGTAAAAACCCTTTTTTCAGCCACGTGATTCAGTGCATTTGCAATCAATCACTTAAGCAAGCCACCAAAAAAAGGGTGCCGTCCGTCAGCCGCTACGCGCTGACCGTAAAGCCAAGCATCATGCCGGTATCTTCATGCTCCAGCAGATGACAGTGCGCCATATAGGCCCGCTCTTTGTCCGCCAGATGGTCAAAGCGCACCAGCACTTCGCTGCGCCAGCCTTCCACCCGAACCGTGTCTTTCCAGCCGCTGCGGTGCGGCGCGGGCGGCTTGCCGTTTTCAGAGATAATACGAAACTGCATGCCGTGAATATGGAATGGATGCAGCATCTCGTCGCCCTCGCCGGAAATCGTCCACTTTTCCGTCACGCCCTGCTTTACATCGAAAGCGGGTTTGGTCATATCGAAAGCGACCCCGTTGATTTTATTGCCATTATGAAAATCGTACTGCTGCGGCTGCGCCATCGCGTGGTCTGCGCCGCCGTCCATAGCGTGGCCCTGCATTCCCGGCATTGCCGCGTGATCTCCGCCCGTGTCCTGCATCGATTCGCCGTCGTGCGCATCGCCGCTCATACCGGCCATCGCCGCGTGGCCGTATCTTTGCATCAATGCCACCATGCCGCGACGATCCAGCTCGGGATCCATCGACAGCTGTAGCCAGCGAGTTTTCAGGTCGGCCTGGGCGGGCAGCGGCGGCACGTCCACCAGCTTATCCGGCAGCGACCCGCTGGCCATCACCCGGAGTGGCTGAATGCTCAGCAGCGGCAGCGGCTGGTTGAACGGCGCCAGCGACATGCCCATCTGCCGCACCGGCAGCGTCTGCAAATCAAACGGCTTGCCGTCCAGCGTGTCGACCAGCACCTCAAAGCGCTCGCCCGGCATCATCGACAGCTCGGTCACTTTTACCGGCTCGCTCAGCAGGCCGCCGTCGCCGCCAATCACATAAAGCGGACGCCGATCGCTGGCGGCAATATTCAGCGAGCGGGCGTTACAGCCGTTGAGCAGCCGCAGCCGCAGCCAGCCGCGCGGCACGGCGTGTTGTGGATAAATCGCGCCGTTGGTCAGCATCGTATTGCCAAACCAGCCTACGGCAGCGCTCATCACGTCCAGCTCGTAGTCAATTTTGCTGCCGTCCACCGACAGTTTTTTATCCTGGAGGATCACCGGAATATCGTCGATGCCCCAGATTTTCGGCAACAGCAGTTTCTCCGTTGCGTCGTCTTTCAGGATAACCAGACCGGCCAGGCCCTGGGCGACCTGATAGCCGGAGCGGCCATGCTGATGAGGATGGAACCAGCAGGTCGCGCCGGGCTGATCGGGGGTAAAGCTGACGGTGCGCGTGGCGCCGGGGGCAATCTGCGCCTGCGGGCCGCCGTCTACGCCGCCAGGCAGCTCCAGCCCGTGCCAGTGAACCGTGGTGGCTTCCGGCAGCTGATTGCGCAGGTTGATGGTGACCGGCTTGCCGCGCTCCAGCTGGATCGCCGGGCCGAGCAGGCTGCCGTTATAGCCCCAGGTCGGCACCGCTTTATCCAGCCAGCGGGTGCTGCCCTGCTGCGCCGTTACGGTCATCTCGCCACGCGCATCCGGCGTTAATAAGGCCGGAATGGGCAGCGCGGGACGTGGCTGCGCGGCCATCAGCGATCGGCTCCACAGGGGTAGTGCGCTGGCCGCGCCCAGCGCGGTGCTCAGCTTTATAAAATCACGACGTTGCATCAGTCTTCCTCGACCCGGCTCTTATTTATTGCCTGCAGCATAAACCCTTCCCCCAAGGGAAGGTCAAGTTTCGCCGCGCCCTGCTGGAAAATTGCGTTTTACGGACATTTCTCTGCTGAAATTGACTGTCGGCCGACGGTAACTGTGCTAACGTCAGAGTATTGACACCCTTTGAGTACAGTTATGAAGAAAAGCATCAAGGCTCTGTTGTTACTGGGCCTGTTTGGCTTCTCATCGACAAGTTTTGCGCTGAGCGAGTCGGAAGCGGAAGATCTGGCGGATCTGACCGCTGTTTTTGTTTACCTGAAAAATGACTGCGGCTATCAGGATCTTCCGGACGGACAGATCCGTCGCGCGCTGGTCTTTTTCGCCCGGCAGAACCGCTGGGATCTGAGCAACTACAGCAGCTTTAATATGAAATCGCTGGGCGCGGACAGCTATCGCGATTTAAGCGGCATCGCCGTGCCCAACGACACCAAATGCAAATCACTGGCCCGCGATTCGCTCAGCCTACTTGCCTACGTGAAGTAACCCCCGCCGTTTTCCGCCGCCAGTTTGACCGTGCAAGCACGGTCAGAGTTGGCTATCATATCGCGCCCATTTTTCGTGGCTGCTACAACCAGGAGAGCCGTACCATGGCCGAAAAAGAGATGTGGTATGAAACGCTTCATACCGGTTTTGGGCAGTATTTTGCTGTCGATAAAATTTTATACCGCGAACAAACCGGACATCAGGATCTGGTTATCTTTGAAAACGCCGAGCTGGGTCGGGTGATGGCGCTGGACGGCGTGGTGCAAACCACCGAGCGCGATGAATTTATCTATCACGAGATGATGACCCACGTCCCGCTGCTGGCGCACGGCGCGGCGAAGCGCGTGCTGATTATCGGCGGCGGCGACGGCGCGATGCTGCGTGAAGTCAGCCGTCATCAAAACATTGAACAGATTACGATGGTAGAAATCGACGCGGGCGTGGTGACGTTCTGCAAAGCGTATCTGCCTAATCATAATGCGGGCGCTTATGAAGATCCGCGCTTCAGGCTGGTGATCGACGACGGCGTTAACTTTGTGCGCCAGTGCAATGAAAAATTCGACGTTATTATTTCTGACTGTACCGATCCGATTGGACCGGGCGAAAGTCTGTTTACCTCGGAATTTTATGAGGGATGCCGGCGCTGCCTCAATGAAAACGGCATTTTTGTGGCGCAGAATGGCGTCTGCTTCCTGCAGCAGGACGAAGCGGTCAACAGCCATCGCAAGCTGAGCCACTATTTCCGCGACGTCAGCTTTTACCAGGCGGCCGTACCGACCTACTACGGCGGCATCATGACCTTTGCCTGGGCAAGCGACAACCCGGCGCTGCGCCAGCTGGATACGGCCACGCTTGCGGCGCGTTACCAGCAGGCCGGCCTGACCTGTCGCTATTACAATCCGGCGATCCACACCGGCAGCTTTGCCCTGCCGCAATATCTGTTGAATGCGCTGGCTGACCAGCCGGGCATTTTAAGGGGGTGAACGAAATTGCAAAAGCTTAAACTACATGGCTTCAACAACCTGACGAAAAGCCTGAGTTTTTGTATCTACGATATCTGTTACGCGAATACCGATGCGGAGCGTGACGGCTACATTGCGTACATTGATGAGCAGTACAATGCCAACCGTCTGACGGAGATCCTTAGCGAAACCTGCTCGATTATCGGCGCTAACGTGCTGAATATTGCGCGCCAGGACTATGAGCCACAGGGCGCCAGCGTCACCATTCTGGTGAGCGAAGAGCCGATCGATCCGAAAGATATCGATAAGTCGGAGCATCCTGGCCCGCTGCCGGGTTCGGTGGTCGCGCATCTGGATAAAAGCCATATCTGCGTGCATACCTACCCGGAAAGCCACCCGGAAGGCGGACTCTGCACCTTCCGCGCGGATATTGAGGTGTCGACCTGCGGCGTGATTTCGCCGCTGAAAGCGCTGAACTATCTGATCCACCAGCTGGAATCGGATATCGTCACCATCGACTATCGCGTGCGCGGCTTTACCCGCGACGTGAACGGCGTGAAGCACTTTATCGATCACGAGATCAACTCGATTCAGAATTTTATGTCGGAAGATATGAAGTCGATGTACGACATGATGGACGTCAACGTCTATCAGGAGAACATCTTCCATACCAAGATGCTGCTGAAAGAGTTTGATTTAAAACATTATCTTTTCAATACCCGCCCGGAAGATCTGACACCGCAGGAGCACAAGCGCATTACCGACCTGCTGTGGAAAGAGATGCGGGAAATTTACTACGGCCGCAATATTCCTTCTGTAGGCTTTAAAACGCTGTAAGAAGCTGGTCTCTACCACGGGCGGCCTGCGGGCGGCCCGTTTTGCTCAGGGTTTCGCCAGCGTCAGCGTAAACGGCTGCCCGCTCAGCGTCTTCACTTCCTGCTCGCCCAGCAGCTCGTCGGTAATGATATCGGTCAGGCTTTGCAGCGGCGTGGCGCAGAACAGCGACCAGGAACCATATTTGCTGCTGTCCGCTAACAGCACCCTGCGTCGCGCGTTGATCAGCAAATCCTCTTTCAGCCCCGCTTTTTCTTCGGTCGGCGTGGTGATGCCCTTCTCCAGGCTCCACGAGTTACAGCTGACAAACGCGACGTCCGGGTAGATATTCCGCAGCAGCCTGCGCCCGTGCTCGCCAATGCAGGACTGGCTGGAGTCGTCGATGCGCCCGCCGATAATCGTCACCTCAATCTGCCTGAACTCCGACAGAAACAGCGCGATATGCAGGTCGGCGGTGATCACCCGCAGCGGCAGATGCGTCAGCTGACGCGCCAGTTCCAGCATGGTGGTGCCGGCATCCAGCACCACCGCGTCGTTGGCTTTCACCAGGCTGGCCGCCGCCAGGGCGATAGCCTGTTTTTCCGTGAGATGACGCTGCATCTTTTCCAGCGTGGTGGGCTGAGCGGGAATAAAGCGGTTAAGGGTAACGCCGCCGTGCGTCCGGCTGATTACCCCTTCCCGATCCAGTTTGATCAGATCCCGTCGGATCGTAGCCGGCGACGCGGAAATCGCCGCCACCAGCTGATCGACAGTCACCAGATTATGGCTTTTCAGATAGTCCATGATCTGGTCCAGGCGACTTTGTCCCTTCATAGGTCCTTATGCAAGCTGCATCGCTAGCTGAATGGAAATCGCCATGCTCTCAGACTTCGCTTTACCTGTCCAGGCAATATCAAACGCCGTGCCGTGGTCGGCCGAGGTGCGGATAAACGGCAGGCCAGCGGTAATATTCACGCCGTCGTAAAAGCCCAGCAGCTTAAGCGGAATATGCCCCTGATCGTGGTACATCGCCACCACGATGTCGTACTGGCCTTCATAGCACTGCAAAAACACCGTATCCGGCGGGCACGGGCCGAAGGCGTTGACGCCCTGCGCTTTCATGGCTTCTATGGCCGGGCCGACGATGGCGATCTCTTCGTCGCCGAACAGCCCGTTTTCGCCCGCGTGCGGATTAACGCCCGCCACCGCGATGCGCGGCTTATCATAGCCGACGCGCCTGAGGAAGGTTTCCGCCATGCCGATCACCGTCTCCACCCGCTCGCGGTTGAGCGTATCCAGGAACTTACGCAGCGCGATATGCGTGGTGACGTGGATCACCTTCAGGCGATCGGTATAAAGCACCATCGCGTAGTTTTTGCTGTCGGTCAGCTTCGCCAGCAGCTCGGTATGGCCGGGATAGAGATGGCCCGCCGAATGCAGCGCCTCTTTGTTCAGCGGCGCGGTGGCGATAGCCTGCACTTCGCCCGCCAGCGCCAGCTCGGTTGCGCGCTTCACGCAGCGGTAGGCCAAATCGCCTGCGGCTACCTGCACCACGCCGGGCTTTAACGCATCAGGATCGGCCAGCGGCTCGTCGATAACGTTAATAATGCCCGGCGCAAAATGCGCCTCGGCCACGCTGTTTACGATCCGCAGCTCCGCCTGCGGCGTAATGCCCATCGCCATAATTCGCCGCAGCGTGCTGGCGCAGCCCACTACCACCGCAGGCGCGCCGGAAAGCTCGCCCTCCGCCAGGGATTTGATGATTATTTCCGGGCCAATACCCGCCGGATCGCCCATGGTAACCGCAATAATTTTACTCACTCGCCTTCTCCTCAATAAAACGAAAAACTTCTACCAGGGTGTTTTCATCACCAAAACCGCCAGCCTTGGTAAGCACCAGCAGGTTGTCGTTACCTTGCAGCAGATGGCCGTAAGGCACGCAGCCCGCCACCTGCCCTGAAATCTGAAAGCCCTGCGCGCCCAGCCCGCGCGCCACCGCTATCGCCACGTCGCCGCCGGAGAGATAAAGCGCTGAAGGCGTAACGTCGCGCAGCACGTCGGCGGTCAGTTCCGCCAGATAAGCGCAAATCTGTTCGCCAAGCTGCTGGCGGCTGAGATCGAGCCGTTCGCACAGCGAGGCGATAGCCTGACGCTGCTCCGCCTGCTGGCAGGTGCGGATCACGCAGTGTCGGCCCTGCTGTAGCGCCTCCGTCACCGCCTGTCGCCAGCGCTGTCCCGGCGCGCCGCCGCTAAAAAGCTGACTGATATCCACATCGATCAGCCGGATTGCCTTTTGCTGCATCAGCTGCGTTATCTGCCGCTGCGCGACTTCACTCATCGATCCTATAACCGCCAGCCCGGCCTTTACCGGAGCGGGCGAGCCTGCCATCCCGCCCGGCGCCAGCCTCGTCAGCCGCCTGCCCAGCGCGTCGCTCAGCCCGGCGGCGCCCACCAGCAAAGGGCGCTCGTCCAGCTCGTCCGCCGCCTGCATGATGCGTTGCAGATCGGCGTCCGTTTGCGCATCCAGCACGATCAGCCGCTTGCCGTCAGCAATAGCCGCTTCGATGCGTTGCCGCAGATCCGCCTGCGCCGACAGCGGGATCAGGCCAACCGGCAGCGTGGTTTGCTCGCCAAGGCGCGCCGCTATGCTGGCACTGCTTACCGGCGTTTTAGGATCGCTGGCATATTCCGTTTCCGTCAGCAGGCGGCCATCGATATAGCAGCAGCCTTCTACGGTGGTACGGCCCAGCGCGGGCACCGCTGGCGCTATCAGCGCCACGCGTTTATCGCCTGCCAGCAAAGCCGCTTCGATTTCCGCGCCGGGATTGCCGCGCAGCGTCGAGTCGATTTTTTTAAACAGCCAGCCGTCGCGGGCCACATCCCTTCTGCCCGCTATCGCCGCAGCGGTACGCCGGGCGGCCTGTTCCGCGCTGGTCGCCCGGCTGTCGGTATTGACGACCCAGGCATCGGCCTGTTCCACGGTGGGCGTGGCCGCATCAAACAGCACATGAACCTGCGCGCCGACGTTGGCAAGCCCGACCCCGGCATCGTTCGCGCCGGTAAAGTCATCCGCAATCACCAGCACAGGCATCTTCCATTTTGTGCGCATCTTCATCACTCCCTAAGTTCGACAAGCCGGTTTTCATTGGGAGTGATTATATTCAATCACAATTGATTATATGTGAGCACGGTCAAATTAATCAAAATCAATTTGCCCTATAAATTCCTCCTGCCTGCCGCGAATGAGCAGGTTAATGACCAAATGTAATCAATTCACCCTCAGCCAGGACAGGACTTATGACCATTAACAGCACCGTGATTGCTGGTTACCAGGCGCTTAGCGACATCGGCTATCTGTTGCAAAACCATCGGCACGTGCTGCTGGTGACGGATAAAAACATTGTCGGCATTCCGGCGGTGCAAACGCTGATCCAACAGATTGGCAGCAGAGCGACACTGAGCATTGTGGACAGCGTGCCGCCGGAGCCGAGCCAGCATGACGTGGCGGCGATAGTGGCGTCGCTGCCGGGGAAAAAGGTGGATATGGTGGCTGGCGTCGGCGGCGGCAGCGTGCTGGACGTCGCCAAACTGCTTTCCGTGCTCTACGTTGAGGACGCGCCTTCGCTGGAAGCGCTGCTGGCCGGTGAAAAACCGCTGCGCCGCACGCCCTCGCTGCTGATCCCAACGACCGCAGGCACGGGTTCCGAAGCCACGCCAAACGCGATCCTCGCGATCCCGGAGAAAGAAACCAAGGTCGGCATTATCTCGCCGGTGATGCTGCCGGATTACGTGGTGCTGGCGCCCGAACTGACCACCAGTATGCCCGCGCATATCGCCTCTTCCACCGGCATCGATGCGCTTTGCCATCTGATTGAGTGCTTCACCGCCACCGTCGCCAATCCGGTCAGCGACAACTACGCGCTGATCGGCATGAAAAAGCTGTTCGCCAGCCTGGAAAAGACGATTGCGGAGCCGGATAACCTGGCGGCGCGTCTGGATATGCTCTGGGCATCGTATTACGGCGGCGCGGCCATCGCCCATGCCGGTACGCACCTGGTGCACGCCATGTCCTATCCGCTGGGAGGCAAATATCACCTGCCGCACGGCGTGGCGAACGCCATTTTGCTGGCACCGTGTATGCGTTTTGTCCGTCCTGCGGCGGTCAGTAAGTTCGCCCAGGCTTACGACCTGCTGCCTGACGCCGACGCCTCGCTGAGCGAAGAAGCGAAGTCCGTGGCGCTGGTTGACTATTTCGCCGCGCTGGTGAAGCGCCTGAAGCTGCCTGCCAGCCTGGACGAGCTGGGCATCAACGCTGAGCATCTGCCTTATCTGGTCGAGGCCGCGCTGGACGTGCAGCGCCTGATGAAAAACGTGCCGTGTGCGGTCAGCGCCGACGACGTCCGCGAGGTCTATCTGACCCTGTTTCCGACCCTGAATCACTAAACGAATAATGAGGCCATGATGAACACAATCACCGGCGTACTGACCGCCATCGTCACCCCTTTTACCGCTGACGGCGACTACTGCGAGCAGGCGATGCGCCAGCAGATCCAGCGCCAGCTTGCCGCTGGCAACGGTATTTTTTGCGGCGGCACCAACGGCGAGTTTTTTGTGCTTAACGAGCAGGAAAAGCTGGCGGTCACCGCCACCTGCGTGGAGGAAGTCGCGGGCAAAGCGCCGCTGGTGGCGCACGTGGGCGAAATCTCCACCCGCGAAACCATTCGCCTGGGCAAGCAGGTCGCCAGACTGGGCGTGGATGCCGTTTCGGTTATCACGCCTTACTTCGTGCCGCTAAAACAGGAGGAGCTGATCGCCCATTACGAGGCGGTCGCCGACGCGCTGGAGGTGCCGGTCTTTCTGTATAACATTCCGGCCCGCACCGGCAACACGCTCCAGCCGCAGACGGTGCGCAAACTGGCCGCGCATCCCAATATCGTTGGCATCAAAGACAGCGCGGGCAGTTATGAGAGCCTGAGCGGCTTTTTGCAGGCGGCGCAGGGCACGGAAAATTTCAGCGTGCTGAACGGCCCGGACTCGCTGATCCATCAGGGCTTTGTTGACGGCTGCGCCGCCTGCATCTCCGGGCTGGCCAACGTCGCGCCGAAAGAGATCAACGCCATCTGGGCGCGTTTTAACGACGGCGATATCGAGGGGTCGCGCCGCGCGCAGGAAAACGTGACCGGTCTGCGCACCGACCTTTACAGCGTCGCCTTCTCGCCAGCGGCGGTGAAAAAAGCCGTGGCGCTGATGGGCTATGACGTAGGCGAAAGCCGCTATGCCGTGCGCTTCAGCGCCGAAGAAGAGCAGCGTATTCGCCAGATTGTTAATCAGTACACCCGGTAACCCGACCGTGGCGACGCGGCAAAAATGACCGCGCCCCGCTTCGTCGACCCTTTATTTTGCGGCGCGCCCGCTCTTCGACCAGGACAAGCAAAATGAAAGTGATCTGTACCTCGCCCTCGTTTGCCAAATATGACGCGCAGCCCATCGCCACGCTGAAGGCGCAGGGCTTTGAGCTGATAACGCTGCCCGCCGACGCGTCGCTGGACGCGCTGATGCCGCATCTGGCCAAGACGGTGGCGATGATCGTGGCCTTTACCGAGGTCGACGACGCGCTGCTGGCGCTGGCGCCGCAGCTGAAAATTGTCTGCAAGCACGGCGTCGGCGTGGACAACATCGATCTCGATGCGGCTAAGGCGCGCGGCGTGACCGTTACCAACGTGCCGGACGCCAACAAGCATGCCGTGGCGGACTTCGCCTTTGCGCTGATCCTCAACGCTGCCCGTCAGGTGACGCAGGCGGTGACGGAAACGCGCGCCGGGAACTGGCCGCGTATTTTCGCCACCGACGTCTATGGCAAAACGCTGGGCATTGTCGGCCTGGGCAATATCGGCAAGCAGGTCGCGCTGCGCGCCAGCGGCTTTAATATGCGCGTGCTGGCTTTTGACTACTATCCCGACGAGAAATTTGCCGCCGAACATAATATCCGGTTCGTCTCTCTGGATGAGCTGACCGAACAAAGCGACTTTATTACGCTGCACACGCCGCTGACCGCAGAGACGCACAGCCTGTTTGATGCCACGCGCATCCGCAGCATGAAGCAGTCCGCTTTTTTAATTAACGTCTCACGCGGCGGCGTGGTGAACGAAAACGATCTGTACCACGCGCTGGCCGACAACCTGATTGCTGGTGCCGCCGCAGACGTATTCGACCACGAGCCGCTGGAGCGCCATCCGCTGTTTTCACTGCCTAATTTTATGCCCACCTCGCATATTGCTGGCTATACCGACGGCGCTATCAGCGCCATCGGCGAGCGCTGCGTTCAGCAAATTATTCAGTGCGTTAAACAACAGCAGCGGCCGGTAAATGCCCTGTAGTCAAACGCGGGACGCCGTTTCCGTCCCGACTTAAAAAGCCGACCGTCGAGTCGGCCACTAACCTCTGACCGAGCCAGGACGATGAAAACTGCAAACCCAACCCGTATCCGCTGGTGGATCGCTGGCCTGATGTGGCTGGCTATCGCCATTAACTATATCGACCGCACCGTGCTGTCGGCCGCCGCGCCGCACCTGATCGACGAGCTGAAGCTCAGCCCCGAACTGATGGGCTTTATTATGGCGGCGTTCTTCTGGTCCTATTCGCTGTTGCAGATCCCGGCGGGCTGGTTTGCCGACCGCTTCGGACAGAAAAAAGGGCTGGGGCTGGCCGTTGCCTGGTGGTCCATCGCTACCTCCATGATGGGGCTGGCGACCGGCTTTAAATCGCTACTGGCGCTGCGCCTGGCGTTAGGCGTCGGCGAAGCGGCCGCCTATCCCAGCAATGCGGGCATTACGGCGCGCTGGTTCCCGGATAAAGAGCGCGCCACCGTCTCTGGTCTGTTCGACAGCGCCTCTAAATTCGGCGGCGCCGTGGCGATGCCGCTGATCGTCTGGATGATCTATCTGTTCGACTGGCGCCTGACCTTTCTGATTATCGGCGCGGTCGGGCTGCTGTGGGTGATCGCCTGGTATTTTATCTATGCGGAGAACCCGGAAGAGCACAAAGCTATCAGCGCTCAGGAAATCAGCCTGATCCGCGACGGCCAGGCCCGTAAGCACGGCGATAAAAACGTTCGCCCGATGAAGTGGTACAAGCTGCTGCGCTACCGCAACATCTGGGCCATGTGCATCGGTTTTTTCACCATCAACTACACCTCCTATTTCTTTATCACCTGGCTGCCCACTTATCTGGTGAAAGAGAAAGGCATGGATTTTATCAAGATGGGGATGATCGCCGCCCTGCCGCTGCTGTGCGGCATGATTATCGAAGTGGCAGCAGGCTGGGCTTCCGATCGGCTGGTGCATAAGAAGGTGCTGTCTCTGACCGCCACCCGCAAGCTTTTCCTGACTGTCGGCCTGCTGATGGCGCTCTGCATCGGCTTTGCGCCCTTTACCGATTCCGTGTTTATGACCGTGTTTCTGCTCTGCGTGGCGAAGTCCGGCACCACGGTAGCCGCCTCGCAGGTTTGGGCGCTGCCCGGCGACGTCGCGCCGAAAAACAGCGTCTCTATCGTGGCCGGCTTGCAGAACACCGTTTCCAATATGGGCGGCGCTATCGGGCCAATTGTGACCGGCGCTATCGTCGCCGCGACCGGATCTTTTACCTGGGCGCTGGTGTTCTCCGCCGCGCTGGTGATGATTGGCATCATTAACTACCTGTTTTTGATGGGTAAAGTTGAACCAATTAACGAAGAAGAGCACGCCTCGTCGCCCCAGGCGGTAGCGAGTCGGACATAATTTTCAGCCCGTGCGGCAGTATGCAGGCCGTACGGGGATCTACCTCCAGCGCTTTCGGCGCTTAACCCTACAAAGGCGTGAAAAGAGCCGCAAGGCCGCCGCGTCTGCTCATAGTGAGGCATCACAATGAAAGCGTTTTCTACTGAAGGCACGTTGATTATTATCTGTATGGTGGTCGCCTATATTTTATTTACCACCTGGCTGACTTACCGCTTAAGAAGTAAAAGCTCCGGCGACTTTATGGAAGGGTCGCGCGCTATGCCCGCTTTTATCGTGGGTATTATGCTGATGTCAGAATATATCGGCGCCAAATCCACCATCGGCACGGCGCAGGCCGCCTTTGAGGATGGTTTTGCCGCTTCCTGGTCGGTCATCGGCGCGGCAATTGGCTTTCCTATTTTCGGGCTGCTGCTGGTCAAGCGTATCTATAATACCGGCAAGATTACTATTTCCGGCGCGATAGCGGAAAAGTACGGCAGCACCACCAAGAATATTATCTCTATTATTATGATTTATGCGCTGCTGCTGGTGAACGTAGGGAATTACGTCAGCGGCGCGGCGGCTATTTCCACCGTATTAAAAGTTAATCTGCCCGTTGCGGCCTTTATTACCGCTATCGTCAGCACCTTCTATTTCGCCTTTGGCGGCATGAAAGGTATGGCGTGGGTCACCATGCTGCACAGCGCGCTGAAATATGTCGGCATCCTGATTATTCTTGGCGTGGCGCTGAAAATGACCGGCGGCATCACGCCGATGGTCGAGAAAATGCCATCCTTTTACTGGACGTGGGACGGCCATGTCGGCGCCAGCACCATCGTCGCCTGGCTGATTGGCACCATTGGCTCCATCTTCTGCACCCAGTTTGTGATTCAGGCGATCTCTTCCACTAAAAGCCCGGCGGCGGCCAGACGCGCCACCTGGGTCGCCTTTTTCTTCTGCCTGCCTATCGGTATCGCTATCGCCATGATCGGCGTGGCGGCGAAATATCTGCACCCCGAGATCAACAGCCTCTATGCGCTGCCGGTGTTTTTGCAGGATATGAGCCCGTGGCTGGCCGGCATCGTCACCACCTCGCTGGTCGCGTCGATTTTCGTCAGCGTCGGCACCGTGGCGCTGGCTATCGCGTCGCTGATTGTAAAAGATTTCTATGTGCCGTACCGCAACCCCACGCCGGAGCGCGAATTCAAAATGACGCGCTGGCTGTCGCTGGCAATCGGCTTTGCGCCGCTGGTCTTTGTGCTGTTCGTGCCGGAAGTGCTTAAGCTTTCGTTCTTTACCCGCGCCATTCGCCTGTCGATTTCCGTGGTGGCGATCATCGCCTTCTATCTGCCGATGTTTAAAAGCGCGCGCGGCGCAAACTGGGGGCTGATTGGCGCCTGCGTAATGACCTCCGTCTGGTTTGTGCTGGGCGATCCTTTCGGCATCAACAACATGTATATCGCGCTGATTACGCCAGCGGTGATTATGGCTATCGACTATATGATCCCGAGCCGTCAGAGCGTGAAGAAAACCGACAACCGTATGCAAAAAAGTGGAGCCTGAGATGAGTGAAACCCTGACCGTAGAACGCAGCGGCCTTGTGCAGCGCGCGGATAACGCCTCGCGACTGCGCAGCGCCATGCTGCCCTCGCCCTGCCCGCAAAATCACGCGGCTAATCTGCTGCCTTTGCCGGATGGCGATCTGCTTTGCGTTTGGTTTGGCGGCACTCAGGAAGGCATTGCCGATATCTCCATCTGGTGCTCGCGGCTGGCGAAAAAAAGCGAGCGCTGGAGCGAACCACAAAAACTTTCCGACGACAGCAGCCGTTCCGAGCAAAATCCGGTGCTGTTTTTAGCGCCCGACAACGTGCTGTGGCTGCTGTGGACGGCGCAGAAATCCGGCAATCAGGACACCGCCATCGTGCGTTTTCGTCAGTCGCAGGATTTCGGCAAAAGCTGGGGGCCGATCGCCACGCTGCTGGACAAGCCCGGCACCTTTATTCGTCAGCCGATTGTGGTGTTAGCCAACGGCAACTGGCTGCTGCCGGTGTTCTACTGCACCACGCGGCCAGGCGAAAAATGGGTCGGCAACGAGGATACCAGCGCGGTGAAAATCTCCGCTGACCACGGTAAAACCTGGCGCGACGTGGCGGTGCCGGAAAGCACCGGCTGCGTGCATATGAATATTACCCTGCTGAAAGATGGCTCGCTGCTGGCGCTGTTTCGCAGCCGCTGGGCGGATAATATTTACGCCAGCCGTTCCGTTGATAACGGCGAAAGCTGGTCGGCGCCGCAGCCGACGGAACTGCCGAATAATAACTCGTCAATCCAGGTCACGACGCTGACTAACGGCGATCTGGCGCTGGTATTTAACGCCATGAGCGCCGAGGGCGCCAGCGAGCGGCGTCTTTCCCTCTACGATGAAATTGAGGATGAGGAAGGCGATACGGCCGTTGCGCCCGTGACGCACGCCGGAAAAACGGCGTTCTGGGGGGCGCCGCGCGCGCCGATGACGCTGGCGATTTCAGCCGACGGCGGCCGCAGCTGGCCGTGGCAACGCAACCTCGACGAAGGCGACGGTTACTGCATGACCAATAACTCGCAGCAGAAGCTGAACCGCGAGTTCTCCTATCCCAGCATCAAACAGGGGCTGAATGGCGAACTGCATATTGCCTACACCTATTTCCGCCAGGCGATTAAATACGTCTGCGTGGACGAGGCCTGGGCTAAGGAGGCGCCATGATTACCGGTAATCTGTCGACGCTGAAAATGGCAACGCTGCCGCCCGTGCTTGCCGCGCTGCTTGCCAGGCCGGAACATCATCTGGCGGCGCTACAGGCGCGGGATGACGGCCGCATCCAGCCGGAAGGGGAAAGCTGGTTCTGCACGCTGAGTCCGACGCGCACCGCACCGGCGGCAACGCGGCATACCGAATTTCACCGGCAGTATCTGGATATTCAGATCCTGCTGGCGGGCGAAGAGATCGTCCATTTTTCCTGTGCCGATGCCCGTCACCAGCAGGCGGAAGAGCGCAAGCCAGATCTGTTTATCGTTGATCGCCCCTGGCTGCCGCATTCGGTGCGTTTGCAGCCCGGCGATTTCGTGATTTTCTATCCTGGCGAAGCGCATCAGGCGCTTTGCGCGGTCGGCGAACCGGCAGCGGTACGCAAGGCGGTATTTAAGATCCCGCTGGCGATGCTGGAGGCGCGCGCATGAGCCGTCACGCGTTGATCACGGGCGTCAGCTCCGGCATTGGCGCCGCCACCGCCGATAAGCTGTTGGAAGAAGGCTGGCGCGTAACCGGGCTGAGCCGCACGCTGGTTAAGCGCGACAGCGACGCTTTCGTCTCGCTTTCGGTGGATCTGTTTGATACCGCCGCGCTGAAGCGGGCGCTGGTTAGCTTGCCGCCGGTCGATGCGGTTATTCACGCCGCTGGCATGATGAAGGCCGCGCCGCTGGGCGATCTGGATGAGGAGACAAGCGAAAAGCTCTGGCAACTGCATATTCGGGTAGCAGAGGTGCTGGCGAATCAGCTGGCGCCGCAGCTACCCACGGGCGGGCGCATTGTACTGATCGGCAGCCGCACCTCAACCGGCGCGGCGGGACGCAGCCAGTATGTCAGTACCAAATCGGCGATGAAAGGCATGGTAAGAAGCTGGGCGGCGGAGCTGGCGCCGCGCGGCATTACCGCCAATATTGTCGCGCCGGGCGCAACGGCGACGCCGATGTTAAGCCAGCCCGGACGGGAAAGTTCGCCGCCGAAAATGCCGCCGATCGGGCGTTATATCCAGCCGGAAGAGGTCGCCGCGCTGGTCGGCTATCTGCTCTCCCCCGCCGCCGATGCTATCACCGGCCAGGAGCTGGTGATCTGCGGCGGCGGATCGCTGTAGCCGAAGTTTTAAGGGCAAGCAGCTGCCGCCAACGGCAGCTCCTTTGATCTCAGGAAATATGGCAACGGTCAGAAATGCTATAGTGCCTGCCTGTTTTTTATTCAGCATGGAAAGGAAAAAACATGGCGATCCTGAATATTCTGGATTTCGGTGCGGTACCTGACGGAACAACCTTAACAACCGGCGCGATACAAAGCGCCATCAACCAGGCGGCGGCGGGCGACCGCGTCCTTATCCCTGCCGGACGCTATCTTACCGGCTCGCTGTTTTTAAAAAGCGAGATGACGCTGGAACTGGCCGAAGGCGCGGTTTTGCTCGGCAGCCAGCGCCTGGAGGATTACCCTAAAATCGCCACCCGCGTTGCCGGTATTGATATGCTCTGGCCGGCGGGGATCGTTAATATCAACCGGTGTCAGGCGGTGAAAATCACGGGCGAGGGCACGATTGACGGCCAGGGCGCGGTCTGGTGGCATAAATTCTGGGGCGAGGATGAAAACGGCGGCATGCTGGCGGAATACAGTCGGCAGGGCTTGCGCTGGGTAGTGGATTACGAATGCGAGCGCCCGCGCAACGTGGTGGTTTACCAGAGCGAAGCGGTAGAGCTGAACGGTTTTCATTCACGCGAATCCGGCTTCTGGAATATTCATCTTTGCTATTCGCATCGGGTCTTTTTACAGGATCTACGGGTGAGTAACGCGACCGGTCCCAGTACCGACGGCATTGATATCGATTCGTGCGAGCATGTTCGCGTGGAACGATGCGTGGTTTCCTGCAATGACGATAATATCTGCGTCAAATCGGGACGCGGCGCGGAAGCGCAGCGACTGGCAAAAACGACGAGCGATATTGTTATTCGCGACTGTGAACTGCATAAAGGCTCCGGCATTACGCTGGGCAGCGAAACGTTCGGCGGGATCGAAAATGTGCTGATTGAACATAACCGCTTTTTTGGCACCGGCGTCGGTTTTCGCATCAAATCTGCGCGTAATCGCGGCGGCTGGATCAGGAATATTACCGTGCGCCATCTGCTGCTGGAAGACGTCAGCTATCCCTTTATGATGCAGCTTAACTGGTTTCCGCAGTACAGCTACGGCCAGCAAGTGGGTGAGGATAGCCCTCCGCACTGGCGCAAACTCAGCGAAGGCGTGGAAGGGACAGACGGCCTGACGCGGGTTGAAAATATCACTATTTCTCACGTTACCGGCCGCTTAACCGCGCCGCACCATTTCTCTCGCGCATTTTTTATCGAAGGCGCAGAGGAACGTCCGATCGAACGGCTGCACTTCAGCCATATTACCTTGCAGGCGCAGGAGTTCGGCAAAATCGCTGGCGTGAATAAGCTGAGCTTTGAACAGGTTAGCGTGGATGCCCCCGCCGTCACGCTGGAAAAAAACGACGCTTACGAACGGTAAACCTGATGGGGATGCACATCATCCCCGTATCTTATCCGGCCTGCTGCAATAATTCTCGGGCGCACCGGATTTGCGTTGCTGCCGCAAAAACTTAACGGCAAAACGTGCGCCTGCCCTGCATCCCTCAGCCTGTCTATTGCTCGACCTTTTGGGCGGCAACGCTTTGCCGGACGTTGCGCCTGGCTATCCATGAGGTAAATAACGGGGTAAGGATGGCCGTGGTGATCACAGAAGCGGCAATCAGCGGCGTAGCGGCGGAAGCCACGTGCAGAAGAGAAGGATCGGCTTGCGCAATCGCCAGCGGGGTGGCAACCGCGTTCCCCGCCGTACTGGAGGCCGCGGCGCCTGCTATTCCCGTTCCGCCAACGAGGCGATCGATACGAACGTTAAAAAAGCCGCCGAAAAAAGTAGTCAACAGGCCCAACGCGACGCCAGCCAGGCCGCTTTCAATCAGAATCGCCAGATCGATCCCCGTGCCCAGCGCAAAAGCGAAGAAGGGGATCAGCAGCGGCCCGCCAGCGGTAAGAAACTGCCGCATATCGGCATCAAGATTCCCCAGCATCATGCCGACCAGTAGCGGCACGATCACGGCAACCAGCGCCATCAGCGGGACGGAAGCCATACCGGCCGCGCCCAACGCAATCAGCGTGAAAAAGGGACCATCGCTCAACGTCATCAGCGGGATCGCGCCGATATCGCTTTCGCTGCCGAATTCCCCGACCAGCGCCGCATAGAGACCGCCGTTGGCATTGCTCATCGCGGCAATAATCGCTACGCTGCTCAGCCCCCAAACGCCTTCCGCCCCCATGAACTTATCGACAGCAAACCCAAGCGCCACCGCGACGAGCAGCTTAACCAGCGTAATGCTGCCGCCCTGAAGAATGGCGCGAGGTGCCGCGCCGAAACCGATGCCGGCCCCCATGCAGATTAAAAAAGCGCCAATAAGCGGCGCGGCGCCCTGTTTAAACAAGGCCGTGGTGAAGCCGCCGATTTCCAGCAGCTGTGGCGCGAAGGTATTGAGGGTGGTTCCGGCAACCAGCGGCACGACCATCATGCCGCCGGGAATTTTCTCAATCATCCTTTTCAGTTTCATCAGCATCCTGCCTCGTTTTAAGGTTATCCCCCCGCTTGATTCTAATGAATCAAAAGTGAATAAAAACGATCACGATCGCAGATAAAAGCATCCAGATTGATTAAAAAATGTCAAAGAAGGCGGATCAACGCCCCTGAAGAAAACCGCGATAGGCGGCAATCACCGCCAGAAAATCCTCGACGCCGCAGAAGCACAGGCTCTCTTCATCGTAGTAGCTCATGCCCTCTTCCATCTCGTCGCCTTCAATACTGAGCAGATTGGCGCGCACGATCACCTCTTCTTCATCCAGCCAGATCGTATATTCGCGGCCCACGCGCTGCCACTGGCGCTCGCTGCCTTTCACTTCGGCGACGGCGGCCTCTACCTCATCCAGCAGCGCTAAATTGTCCGCTGCCTCTTCATTAAACCAGTGGCCGATAGCTTCATGCCCCATCGACATGCGTACTTTTACCGTGCCGGTAACGTCGCGTAAAAATTCATATTCCATACTGCTTTCCTCTGACCTTACCGGGCTGCGGCCTCAATCTGCCGCCTGCGCCGGCCCGCTCCTGTGAACGGGTTAACCTTTCTATTATCGCAGCATAAGGGCCAAAGAAAAGGAAAGAGAGAAGAAATGAAACAACGATCTCGCAAAAACGGCAGACGTATGATCAACCGCTCGGGCGGCTCTGTCCGGGAACGTAAGATAAACTCGCTATAATGCATATACACTAAACTTCGGGCCGTTCGGCATACAGAAAAGGGCTAAAAACATTGGATTAATTAGCTTCAGTAAAGTAGATCGAGCTGCGAAGGTGGAGAAAGCACCACCAGCTTGCCTGAATTTTCTTTTCGGAAAACGATTTCATATCTGGCATGGCCTATTCCCATAACGTCATTATCCAGATCGGTATAGGCCACTCTGACGGCTTTGTTTTTAGCCCATGCGGGTAAAGCGGTTATCTGGTAGGTAAAATCAACGGTCACCGTGCCATCGTTATGATGATTGAGATCGGTTATCTTACTAACCTTAAAATTACCGTAGCAAAAGTCACCGGACTGGTTGAAAGCTTTTTGGCCGTATGTGGTCAGCCGCCAGTCTATTTTTCCGCCTGTAGTTTTTTTAGTAATCAGACCGGCCTCTTTTAACGCCTCCATTTTTGCATTTATCCAGCTATAGCCCTGCGTATTTGTAACGGCTGGCCAGGTTTTCTCGCCAAGACAAAGTGGCGGCTGGTTATCTAATGCCTGCTGTATCGCCGCTTTATAGTTATTATCATTCACGCCAGCGTTACTGGCATGACAAGATACAGTAAATAACGCTGCCGCCAGCATGATAATTGCTTTCATTTAAACTCATCCATATTAATATTTTTAAGCGCTTCGTCCACGTCGTTGAATTTTTCTTTGGTGATGTAGCTTCCCGCCAGGCTCCATTGAAACGCAGGGACGCCCGGATCGTTTTCCCCTTCCGTTATAACATAGCGATTTATCCTGACCAGGCCTGAGTTCAATACGTCGCTGCCATCATTATCAGTAGCGAATTTTTCAGCGCTAACTACAGAATATCCGTTGTGGTAAACGAGCAATCTGTAATCATATATTTTAACGCCAGAGGCGGAAAGCCTGATATCGGCCCATGTAAAACCGCTGGCCTGCGGGCAGGGAACGCTGTTGTAACCACCCTGCTTATTTTTTATAAAAACATTCATCGTCTGGCTGGGATGAGACGTGTTATTGTCATAATCCGCGATAAACAAAATATCTTTCAGACCATCGGCATTAATATCAATAACGTTCTGCCCGCTGTGTAAAGAAACGTATTCAGCCTGAGCGCTGGCGAATCCTGAAAAAAGCAGACCCATCAGTAAAAATTTATTTTTCACTGACGGCATTCCTGACCAGGCGAAAACCGATATCAGACATGACGAATTTTGCACTATGCGAGTCACAGCTTGCCAGGGAAGCAGAATGGGCAATATAGCTTCCTCCGCAAAAATAGTGCATGGCAACGCCTGCCGTCTCACTTTTGTCGTTTATCCATTCATAGACGTTACCGCTCATATCATAAATATCCGCATCATTTGGTTTTAACGAACTTACTTTGGCCGTGCCAAATTGCTGACTGTTAAACGGTGGATACCAGGCAACGCTGTCGGCTCTGTCACTGCCAGAAAAACGATTGCCATAGCGACCTTTGGCTACTGCTTTTTCTCCGCCTCGCGCGGCTACCTGCCATTCATTAATATCAGGTAAGCGATAACCGTCTGCGTGGCTGTCCTCATGCAGGTTGTCAGTCTCTTCAACATTATAGACAATAGCGCCTTTGTTCGTCAGATAGACGGGCTGCAAATGCTGTAACACGCTTAACGCATTGGCAAAGACAACGGCATCGCCCCATTCGATATTAGTTACCGGATGCTTTCCCTGTTCGTAATCAGGCTCGCGACAATCTTCATAAATAGCGCCATTGCAGCCGGGGTTAAACAAATAGTTATTATTCTGCCCCCACGCATAGATCTGTTGATAAAGCGCGTAGCTAACCTCGGTTTGCATGATGTAAAAGCTTTTTATTTTTGCATTGGCATGCTGTGCATAGTCGTGTTTGCCAAAAACGTCGCCTACGTAATAATCACCGCCCTTTATTAAAACTTCAGAGATATCGGGTTGAGCAAAAACCTTATAAGAAAAGAAGCATAGAAAGATGATGAGATTTCTTGCCAGGATGTTCATTGAGCCTCGACATATCAGAAGATAGTTACAGGATGTTTTTAAAATCAGTATAGGGACATTCCCACAATAACCGAACTGGTCTTTAAAAGGAAGGTTATGCGCTTACCTGCCCTTCCTGAAAAATAATGAGACGCTGTATCATTTTTTTTTGCGTAGTGATTTATCATGCGCTAATTTATAAACAGGCAATGCGTGGTTTGTCGGCATAAGTCAGCTTTAGTTTTCAGCCCACATCTATATTATCTTTTCTTGTTGGACTGCGCTTTTATCCGACGTTATTTTTCCTGAGCGTTTGCCGCTACACTATTTTCCTTTTTAAATGGACGGCAAGGTAGCGGCTTATCTGAAGGGGCACAGAAATGTCTCCTGGCGTTCACTTTTGCCATAGGAGGGTAAGAGTGGTGCTTAGGGATAAAAATGGCGGATGCGTATCATTCCCTGATTTTAAACTGCCTGTACGGCAGTGAACACTGAGCGCTTTAAAAGCTGCGTAACCGAAATTTTCTAAGCTGCCTGTGCGGCAGTGAACTGCGGCATCGCGCTGCACGACTGGCGCTACGTTTTCTAAGCTGCCTGTGCGGCAGTGAACTATGAGCCGTCTGGCTCCCGGAAAACCTCAAATTTCTAAGCTGCCTGTGCGGCAGTGAACTGAGATGTGGACTGATGATGGGGCGCAGTTCTTTTCTAAGCTGCCTGTGCGGCAGTGAACCATGACGCTCGGTAAGGAACTGCATCACCTGTTTTCTAAGCTGCCTGTGCGGCAGTGAACAGTAACGCTTTCAGTTTAACATCATGTATTGCAGAGAAAATTGACCCATCTCGGGTAAAAACCCTTTTTTTTAACCCCTCATTAAAACCACTTAAAATCAATAGATTAAATAACCACCCTAAAAAGGGTTTCAAAGAACCTGCCTGATTCCTTCATACGATCCTCTGATTTGCGCCCATAAAAAATCCGGGACTGAAAACAGCCCCGGACTTTTATTTACCGCGAAAGCGCTATTCGGCTCTGAATAACGCTTATTGAGGATTTAAACCGCAGTCTGGAAAATCACGCCGTCGGCTTTCTCCGTATACTGGCTCAGCTGATCGAAGTTCAGATAGCGATAAGTATCCACCGCCGTCTTATCAACCTGCGCCATAAACTGCTGATATTCGTCCGGCGTTGGCAGTTTGCCCAACAGCGAAGCGACCGCAGCCAGCTCTGCTGAAGCCAGATAAACGTTCGCGCCGGTGCCCAGGCGATTCGGGAAGTTACGGGTTGAGGTGGAAACCACCGTCGCACCGTCCGCCACGCGTGCCTGGTTACCCATGCACAGTGAACAGCCAGGGATTTCGATACGCGCGCCGCTCTTGCCAAAGACGCTGTAGTAACCCTCTTCCGTCAGCTGTGCCGCATCCATCTTGGTTGGCGGAGCCACCCACAGGCGCGTCGGCAGCTGGCCTTTATGACTGTCCAGCAGCTTACCGGCGGCACGGAAGTGACCGATGTTGGTCATACAGGAACCGATAAAGACCTCGTCAATCTTCTCGCCCTGCACGTCCGACAGCAGGCGAGCATCATCCGGATCGTTTGGCGCGCACAGGATTGGCTCTTTGATTTCAGCCAGATCGATTTCGATAACCGCCGCGTATTCCGCATCCGCATCGCCTTCCAGCAGCTGCGGATCCGCCAGCCATTTTTCCATTCCCTGAATACGACGTTCCAGCGTGCGGCGATCGCCGTAGCCTTCCGCAATCATCCACTTCAGCAGCACGATATTGGAGTTGAGGTATTCAATAATAGGATCTTTGCCCAGCTTGATCGTACAGCCAGCCGCAGAACGCTCGGCGGACGCATCGGACAGCTCAAACGCCTGTTCGACTTTCAGATCCGGCAGGCCTTCGATTTCCAGGATGCGGCCGGAGAAGATGTTTTTCTTGCCCTTCTTCTCAACGGTCAGCAGGCCCTGCTTGATGGCATACAGCGGAATGGCGTGAACCAAATCGCGCAGCGTAATGCCCGGCTCCATTTTGCCCTTGAAGCGCACCAGCACGGACTCTGGCATATCCAGAGGCATCACGCCGGTTGCCGCCGCAAACGCCACCAGCCCGGAACCGGCCGGGAAAGAGATGCCGATTGGGAAACGGGTGTGCGAATCGCCGCCTGTTCCTACGGTATCCGGCAGCAGCATACGGTTCAGCCAGCTGTGGATAATGCCGTCGCCCGGACGCAGCGATACGCCGCCACGGTTCATAATAAAGTCCGGCAGCGTGTGGTGCGTAGAGACGTCAACCGGCTTAGGATAGGCTGCCGTGTGGCAGAAAGACTGCATCACCAGATCGGCAGAGAAGCCCAGGCAGGCCAGGTCTTTCAGCTCGTCACGGGTCATTGGGCCGGTGGTGTCCTGCGAACCCACGGAAGTCATTTTTGGTTCGCAGTATGCGCCCGGACGCACGCCTTCCGTACCACAGGCGCGGCCAACCATTTTCTGCGCCAGCGAGTAGCCGCGCGTGCTTGCCGCCACGTCTTTCGCCTGACGGAACACGTCGCTTTGCGGCAGGCCCAGCGCTTCACGAGCTTTAGTCGTCAGACCGCGACCGATGATCAGCGGGATACGACCACCCGCACGAACTTCATCGAGTAGAACGTCAGTTTTCAGCGCAAAGTTAGCTAACACTTCGCCCGTCTCGTGGTTACGGACTTCGCCTTTATAAGGATAGATGTCGATAACATCGCCCATATGCAGGTTTTGCACATCCACTTCAATTGGCAGCGCGCCAGCATCTTCCATCGTGTTGAAGAAGATTGGCGCAATGTTGTTACCCAGCACCACGCCGCCGCCTTTTTTGTTCGGCACGTAAGGGATGTCGTCGCCCATAAACCACAGCACCGAGTTGGTGGCGGATTTACGGGAAGAACCGGTGCCGACTACGTCGCCGACATAAGCCAGCGGGAAGCCTTTGGCCTGAAGCGCCTCGATCTGTTTGATCGGGCCAACGGCACCAGGCTGATCCGGCTCGATGCCTTCGCGGGCATTCTTCAACATCGCCAGCGCGTGCAGAGGGATATCCGGGCGTGACCAGGCATCAGGTGCAGGAGAAAGATCGTCGGTATTGGTTTCGCCGGTGACCTTAAACACGGTGACGGTGATTTTTTCCGCCAGCTCCGGACGGGAAAGATACCATTCGGCATCTGCCCAGGATTGCAGGATCTGTTTTGCGTGTGGGTTGCCGGCTTTGGCTTTTTCTTCTACGTCGTAGAAGCTGTCGAACATCAGCAGCGTGTGGGACAAGGCTTTAGCGGCAATCGGCGCCAGCTTTTCGTCATCCAGCGCGTCAATCAGCGGATGGATGTTGTAGCCGCCCTGCATGGTGCCCAGCAGTTCAATCGCTTTTTCAGGAGTAACCAGAGGAGAGGTCGCTTCGCCTTTGGCGACAGCAGCCAGGAATCCGGCTTTTACATAGGCCGCTTCGTCAACGCCCGGCGGAACTCGATTAATCAACAGATCGGACAGGAATTCTTCTTCACCCGCTGGCGGGTTTTTCAGCAGTTCAACCAGCGCGGCCATTTGGGAAGCATCTAATGGTTTAGGAACGATCCCTTCGGCAGCACGCTCGGCAACGTGCTTACGGTATTCTTCTAGCACGACGTTCTCCTCGCTCACAGTGTAATGACCGGGCGCCTTCAGGCTTATCGCAAATGCTTTGCGCTCTTTTCTGTAGGGTAAGGTGCCCGGTTTCGCGAGGGCCAGCATAGCAGGATTTTGATGCGGTGTTAATCTGTTTACAAAAAAGCAACATCATTAACAGAGTGGATCAGGCACGGATTACTCGACCGGAAAGGCCTTTTAAGCGGCTTGCGGGGACGGCAACTGCACCGTGTTGCCTGGTTATCCGCACTTTTTGTATTGCGAGCGTGGCGGTGGATTAACTAGCCGTTATAGGGATAGCAGGACGGGATATTAATTGGGACGGCCGAGCTGCCTATACGGCAGTGAATAATAAAGGGAACGCCTGCGGCCCCTTGAGCCTACATTTCTAAGCTGTCTGTGCGGCAGTGAACGATCCAAATCAGCGGCGCGTGGTCGAATGTATTTTCTAAGCTGCCTGTGCGGCAGTGAACGAGATTGAATTGAACATTTTGAAACCCTCGTTTTTCTAAGCTGCCTGTGCGGCAGTGAACCCACTGAGCGGGCCGGTATGGCCTTGTCTTGATTTCTAAGCTGCCTGTGCGGCAGTGAACTTTCGGTAAAGACACATGGCCGCGCCGCTTAATTT
>Ga0157358_1000020_pt1 | contig 63068 bp, 64 predicted proteins | sample AttcapACBM2_FD_111484 | JGI IMG/M metagenome (GOLD analysis project Ga0157358, IMG submission 111484) | Fungus gardens microbial communities from leaf cutter ant in Botucatu, State of São Paulo, Brazil - Atta capiguara ACBM2 | ecosystem: Host-associated > Fungi > Mycelium > Unclassified ... | reverse complement strand
GCGTTGCTTCAAGGCGTGAGCCTACGCGGATGAAATCCCAGGCATGAAAAAGCCGCGCAACGCGCGGCTCTGGAAGCTGGTGGGCCCACACGGACTCGAACCGTGGACCAAAGGATTATGAGTGATCTGTCAAGTGGAAAATTCCCCTTATGGATCAATCAATTACCAAGGTTGGCCTTCGCTTAGGCTACATCTAGGCTACAGTCTCAGCCCACCGCCACCTACTCGTCAATGCGGACAACATCGACCGCTTCAAAGTAGCTGGCCGGCCCCAGGATGGAGCCGTCGCGCAACAGGCTGAGTGACCCCAACCGATCTGGCACAAACATCGGTTCGAGACGTGGTGTGGGCTGATCTACCCCAGCACGCGCCGCCTGGAGCACGCTGTGGAACATGCCAGCCTCTAGGCCGAAAAATTGGACGGGAGTATGCAAAGTGAGAGGATTTCCGGGCCAGTCGTCGTGGTACATCGGCCAGTAACCGCGATGACTTGGGCTGGGGATGATCCCGCCTACGAACTTACGCCCTGCCAATGGGCCTGCCCGACACACCCATAGGCCGCGCCGTTCGTTGCTCGCCCACTCTTGCAGAGGAAACGCAAATTGAAGGCTGTCCGCGACAACCGGCAACTGCAGTCTTTGGAAGATGGAAACGTAGTGACCAAGTACCATCGATCTTCCGACGGACTCGGGGTAGCCAGCGCCGCGCATACCCTCAGTCCACGGATCTTCTACCCACAGTTTTGACTTTACCTTAGGCGTCTCTTCTGTGCCCCAGCGGGCTGCACTAATGAAGCCCTTAACCGCCAGCTCTGTCCCCGCCGAATCACACAGCTTTGCTCGCAAAAGCTGCTTCCGGAAGCTTGCGAACTCCTTGGTGGCGAACGTCACCGAGCTGTAGCGGCCCTTCGCCTCAAGCAAATTGATATCGGTTGAATCGAGGCCGCAAACATAATCCGGCAGATCTCCTGACTCTCGTTTGCTCCAGCGATGTCCTGATCCCGATAGGCTCCTGTCCATTGCAACTTGAAACGGGCAGAAGTATGCGTGTCCAAAGTATGTGTACAGAAACCATCGTGCAAACGCCTTACCCAGCTCGTTGGACACATTGCGCTTGGATTCGGTATCGGCCCCAATACCTCCCCCCTTCATGCGCCAATCGGACCCAGCCGTCAGCCGTTCCCAATATTCAAAAACGTCTCCGACGGGTTCATCTCCATACTTCGCTAACCAGTGATGATGTTGCAGTTCACTCTTGGAGATTGTGATTGACGTCACCGGCTTGCCGGCGGCGTCCAGCAGCTCCGCCGGCAGCGAGGGGAAGGCGTTCAGGGCAAGTTCAATAGTCCGAGAAGGATTCACCGCGTCGTCCCTGAGATATGAGGGCTCAAGCGTTTCTGCTAGGAGATCGTTGACGAGGAGCGCTGTGCCAGCGGCAAGCCTGCGCATGGCTTGATTGAAGGCAGCAGCATGGTGTGGGGTGGTGGGCCCTCCCGGGCTCGAACCGGGGACCGAGCGATTATGAGTCGCGCGCTCTAACCAACTGAGCTAAGGGCCCACATCCGGCCATTGTCGCACACCGCTAACGCCTCAACAAACCGCTAAGGTCTTCATTCGGATCAAAAAAACAGCCTTTCCCACGGCGGTACGCTGACGGCCCGCGTTGGGCACTCAAAGAATGGAGCGGTAAGCAGCAAGCACCTTGACCGTCTGGACCAGACCTTGACGCAACAAGATGTCCAGGTAGGCGTCCACGTCGATCGGAGGGCTCTTCAATTGGGCCCGCTGACGCTGCGCCGCAGACACGACAGCCGCGGTATCCAGATCCAGCAGGTTGTCTACGAACTCATCGGGATGCTGTGATTCGATGCCGTAGGGAGCCAGCAACTCGGCGGGAAAATCCCGTTCGTTGAAGGTCACGATCACGCTGGCACCGCAGCGAATCGCCGCGGCCAGGACGTGGCAGTCGTCCGGGTCAGGCAGGTTCAGACCCGGTATGAGCGACTCGAACCCCTCCACCAGGCCGTCCGGGATGGCTCGATCCATTAGGTCCGACGTCCGATCAACCTGCGCCTTGGTCAGGTCGGGTCGCTTGGCCAGCAGGTTCCGTTTCCATTCGTCGTGGATGGCCTGGCTCCATCGCGCGCGGAATCGACCGGACAGCCCCAACCACATGAGGAAATCCCGCAGTGGCGCAGGATAGAGAACGCATGCGTCGTAGACGGCGGTGAAGGGGGAATGCCTCATTCGTACCCCATGTGCAACTCTTGTGACTGCCGGGCAAGTTCAGCCATGGCCTCTTCGCTGGCGCGCTCGCGCGCTTCCTTGTACTGCATCAGATCGGCAAAACGCACTCTGCGGTGCTTGCCGGTGCGATGGAAAGGCAGCGCCCCCTCTTCGAGCAGCTTGATGAGATGAGGCCGAGAGACGTTGAGTAGATCGGCCGCCTCTTGGGTCGTCAGTTCCGCATGAACAGGCACCACCTTGACGGCATTGCCATCGGCTAGTTCGGCAAGGATATCCACCAGCAAGCGTAGCGCCGAGGTGGGCAACTCCACCTGGTGCGCCTGCTGCTGGTCATCGAAGATCTGAATGTGCTGTGTCTCGAACTGGGTCGCCAAGTAGGCCGCCAGGGCCCGCTGCCCCTGCACGGCGGCCTTCACCTCGCCTTCGGCGGGCAAGGTCATCTTGAATTGGGCGGTGGCGGTCATGGGCGGCTCCAGGGCAATAACGTCGCAGCCAGTTTAATCGCAATAAACGAAAAACGAAACAATCGAAACAATCGAAACACATCATGCCCACTGCCCCTGGCGCCGTCATCTTGCAGCCCGTCTAAAGCTACGGTCTCCCGCCATGAACGCTTCCAGCATGTGCGGGATCAGCGTCACGGCATCGACTGCTTCGCCATAGGTCTGGGCGTGCAATGCTGCGTAGCGGTCGAGGTCGGCCTTCAGGCCGGCCGGACACATGAACGTCAGCTTGACGCTTTCGGTCTTGGGCAGCGGCCCCAGCCGCAGCTTCTTGGTCGTGCTCATCGCGAAGTCCCCCGGTTGAAGAAGAGTGGTTGATACGGCCGCAGCACCAGGTCGCGATTGACGATGATGCGAACCGGCAGGCCGGGCCGTTCCGTCAGGGTGGGCTGGATGTTCATGTTGCGGCGGGTCATCTCTTGCCCGACCTGGTTCACGCTGTCCTGCAAGCTGTCGCGCCCGGCGATGACGATGCGATCGCCGTCTTGCCGGTTCTCCGGCGCGGCCAGCTCAGCGCCGACGCCCAGCAGTGTCGTCAGCGCCGCGCCAGCGAAGACGCGGCCCCAGTGGTAGTCCACGTCGTCCTCCAGGCCCGCGTAGCCGCCCGGGTCGGTGCCGGCGAGGTTGTCGAGCGTGAGCGAGGAGGTGTCGGGCAGGATGATCCGGTTCCACACCACCTGCACACGACTCTGGCCATAGGCGATCTGGCTGTTGTACTTGCCTAGGATGCGCGAACCCTGCGGGATCAGCAGGAAGTGGCCGGTGGCGGTGTCGTAGACCGGTTCCGTCACCGTCGCGATCACGTCGCCCGGAAGATCGGACTTGATGCCGGTCACCAGCGCACCGGCAATCACCGTGCCGGCCATTACCTGATAGGGCGACGTCGGTAGCGCTAGATCGCCGGAATTGCGGGTTTCCGTAGAGCCGGCTTTCTGGAACGCCTCTTTCTGGTCTTGCCGGTTCTGTAAGGCGGTCGGATCGGCAGGCTGTGCCGCTGTCGACGCCGGGCCCGCGGCCATCGGGTCGAATCCCGCCTGGGCGGCGACGCCAGGCGCGGGCGCGACCTGCGACTGTGGTACGGCCGCGGCCTTCTGCGAACCTGAGCGGAAGAACACCGGCGAGGCCGCCGCCGATTCGGCTTCTTTGCGTAGCTCGTCGTTGGGGTCATGGCCGGGGGGCTCGTAGGTAGCCGTCGCCGCCGACTGCTGCGACTTCACGATGGCCGGGCCAAGATCGCCCGGCAATGGCGGCCCCAACTCCGGCACGGTGGGCGGCAGCTTGGTGTAGTCCGACGGCAGCGCATTAAGCCCTTCGGACTTCGACACGCGATCCACGTTGTATAGCTCGGTCTGTTCGCCAGCACCGTGCCGTTGCGGTTGCAGGGACCACATCAGCGCGCCGAGCACGCCGACCGACAGGCCGCCAGTGAGGATAGCCAGCGTGCGTCGGTTTAGGCGCGTGACCGGGCGCGGCTGGGCACGGAGCGCCACCGCTTCGGGCGCCAGCTTGTCCGTCGCCTGCGGCGCCGTGCGGTCGCGAGTATCGTCCTGGCCCATGCTCAGTTCCTCCGTGCCACGCCATCGGTGCGCTCAATCCGCACCACGTCGCCCTTATCACCTCCCAGGTGCAGTTCGGCGGCGCCGAACAGCCGATCCACGACGTAGTACGGCGAGCGGAAGCGGTAGTTCACCAGTTGCCCGTCGCCTTCCGGCCCGATCACGAACAGGGGCGGCAGCTCGCCTTGGGCGATTCCGCCGGGGAACTGGATATAGACCTTCTGGCCGTCGTCGAAGACGCGCAGTGGTTTCCACGGCGGATTGCTGCCGCTGATCGCATAGCGGAAGCGCAGGTTCTCCAGCGCCAGTCCGGTATCGACCGGCGCGGCGGCATTGGCCGCCTGCGCTTGGCGCTGCAAAGCCAGCATCCGGTCGCGCGGGTATTCCCAGGACACCGATGCCATCCACGTCTTGTCTGTGGAAGTCAGCTCCAGCAGGTACGTCCTGCGACTGGTGGTGATGACGAGATTGGTCTTGAGGCCCGAGCGAATCGGCTTGACCAGCACGTTCACGCGCAGGTCGGCGCCGCTGCCGCTGGACGTGTCGCCCACGATCCAGCGCACGGTATCGCCGGCGGCCACCGTCACCAGTTCCTCGCCCGGCTGCAGGGAAATCAGGGTCACGCGGCCAACGGCCGCATAGACCTGATACAGCGCGCCATCGCTGAAGGGCCACACCTGAATCGCGTTGACGTAGCCCTCGCGCGTGGGCGCGACGCGTGCTTCGGCATTGGCGCGCGAGACACGCACTGTCTCATCGAGCGGCTCCGGTGCTGGCTTGGTGTCTTCCGGCTCCGGCAATGGCTTCATCTGCGCCGGCATCGGCAGCACCTTGGGTACCTCCACCACCTCGATCGGCTTGGGCAGTTCGGGCAGCGGCTGCGCCTGCACAGGCTCATCAAGCGAGATGGACGGCGGCGACTTGCCCTGTGAGGCGCAGCCTGCAAGGGTCAGCAGGATCAACGACAAAGCACAAAAACGGAAAGGTAGGTTCACGGCTTGGCTCCTTCGACAGCATCCAGTTCGCGGCTCCACGACAGGCCATTGATGTAGATACCCAGCGGGTTCTTGCGCAGGCGCTGTTCTGTGCGTGGAGGCTGCAGGACGGTGGTAAGCACGGCGGTCCAGCGCTCGGTGCCAGCGGAGGCGCCATTGACGAACCGTTGTTCCGTCCAGCGCACGTTGAAAGACGTGTCGCTGGCACGGGTCACGCTGGTGATCTGCACCGTCACCGACTCTTTGCCAATGCGCGAAAACGGGTCGTGGGCGCGGGCATATTCATTGAGCAGCGCCGCGCCTTTGTCGGTCGTGTAGTCGTAGGCATCGAACCAGTTCTGGCGCACGACAACGGGATCGACGGATAGTGAACGTACAAGGGTGATGAAGCGCGCGAGGTGATAGGCGATCTGCGCATCCGTGGGTTTGTATGGGGTGACGGCTTCGCCCACGGCGCGCACCTTCTCCCTGTCCACTTCGACGACATAGGGCGTGACAATGGACTGCGCGGAGCGCCAGATGTAGGCACCGCTCATCAACAGGGTCAGCAGCAGACAGCCGAACGCCATCAACCGCCAATGCTTCGCCTGCACGCGTGACGAGCCGATACGGTCGTCCCACACCTGGCTGGCCGCTTGGTAAGGGGTGGCAGGCTGTGGTGTGTCGGCATAGCGCACCCGCGGTCTTTTGAATCGCATGGTCAGTTCTCCTCGTGAGTCGCGTTAGTCGTCAGCGTCGCGCAGGCTCGGGCCTTGCCCCGAGCCACCACCGTCGCCGCCGCGTAGCGTGTGCGCGGCGGTGGTCGCGGCATGGGTGAGTTGCTGGCGGCGATGCAGCCGCTTGGCCCAGGCGGGTTGTCCCGGCTGCTGTGCAGCGCCCCCCGCGGGGGCTTGGCCCGTTGAGGCGTCCGCGTCGGCCGTCGAGCCATTCCAGCCAGCACGGAACGAAGCGGCCATCCGCTGTCCGGCAGCGGAGGCACGGGATGCGGCGGCGCGTCCGGCGGACTGCACGCCGGTCTTGGCGACGTTGCCCAGGCCCGCCATCGCGCCCTTTGCATCCCCGCCAACGGCGCTGGAACCGGCCTGAAACGCCGACTTCGCACTGCTGACCGCCGCGGTGGTGGCACGCGCGCCGCGGCCGGCTAGCTTTGCGGCAGCGGGCGCCATGCGTGCGCCCGCTGCCACCGCGCTGCCCACGCCCGTTGCGGCAGCACCGACAGCTACCGCTGTACCGGCCGCGCCGACGGCGGTGCCGGCCATTGCGCCCGCGCCGAGCTGGGGCGCACCGGACACGAGGCCCGTGGCGATGCCGGGGCCGAAGATGCCGAGCGCCAGCAAGGCGAGCGAGGCCAGCATGATGACCAGCGCATGGTCGATGGAGGGCTCGTCGGGATGCACCTGGAACTCGGCGAACAGGCCCGAGCCGATGCCGACGATCACGGCGAGCACCAGCACCTTGACGCCCGTCGACACCACGTTGCCCAGGACCTTCTCCGCCAAGAACGCGGTTTTGTTCCAGAGCGCGAACGGCACCAGGACGAATCCGGCGAGCGTGGTCAGCTTGAACTCGATCAGCGTGATGAACAGTTGGATCGCCAGCACGAAAAAGCTCAGCACCACGACCACCCAAGCCAGCAACATCACCACCACCGGCGTGATGTTGATGAATACCTCCGGAAACCCCACCAACTCCTTGAGCTGGTCCAAGATGGGTGCGGCCGCGTCTACACCGACCTTGGCCAGGCGACCAGGCTGCAGGAAGGTCTCCATCGTCAGGGTCGAGCCGCTGGCTTGAAGCCCCAGGCCGGCGAAAGAGCGGAACACGATGCCGGCCAGCCAGTTGAAGTTGTTGAGGATGTAGGCGAAGGCACCGACGTAGAGGGTTTTGCGCAGCAGCTTGGCGAGTACATCCTCGCCTTGGCCGGTGGCATGGCTCATCGCCCAATACAGGCCGACGAGGGTCATGTCGATCACCACCAGCGTGGCGGTCAGGTAGGCCACTTCACCCCGCAGCAGGCCAAAGCCGGAATCGATGTAACGCGAGAAGGTGTCGAGGAAGCGATCGATGATGGTCAAGTCGTTCATGGCGCATCCTCTGCCGTCGGCTCATCGAAGCTCGCCGGGATTGGCGGCAGATCAGCCAGGGTTCGGTACTCGTCCGGCCCGGTCTGTCCGGCGAAGAAGCGTTGTCGGAACGCCTCGGCCGCCGCGCGGCAGGCGTACTCGCCGGTTGCTTGCCAATCGGTGGCGCAGCGCGCCCGCAGCGCTTGGAGCCGCACTGGATCGGCCGCCAGGGCAGCGGCAAGAGGCTCGTTCTGCTGCGGCTCGAACGACGGGCTACAGGCGGCTAGCAGCAGGGGCCACAGGAGGAATGCAAAGCGCATGGTCGCCTCCTCAGTGGCTGTAGAAGTCCACCGGATACGGCGTATAGGCTGTGCCGCTGCCCAGGAAACGCCGCTGCACCTCACGGCCGCGCTCGACTGCCGCTGCCTGTCGTGCCAGTTCCAAGGATGCCGCCCGGTCCTGGGTGAGCTGGAGTTGCTGCGCCTGGATGGACTGCTTGGCCTGCAAGGCAAGAAGCTGGTTCGTCGCCTGCATGGCCTGTAAGGCCCCCGTGGCCGACTGGCTCTGGCTCACGAGGTCGGCCAGTGCGCTTTCGTCTTGGGCGAGGTTCTGCGAGACCTGGGCCTGCATGCGCATGGCGGTGTGCAGGCCGTCCAGCGTGTTCTGCCAATGCTCGCGTGCATCGCGATACATCTGGTTGCCGCTGACCGTAGCGGCGTACTGCTCCGGGTACAGTCGCGCGAATTCCTGGTCCATGGACTGCACGTCGTAGGCAAGCCCGCGCGCCTCAGCGATCAGGCGGTCGGTGGTGGCGAGCGTCGAGCGCAGCCGGTTGACGACGTTGAAGTCCAGCTTTTCCAGATTGCGCGCCTGGTTCGTCAACATCTGGGCCTCGTTCTGCAATTGGCGGATCTGGTTGTTGATTTGCTCCAGCGTGCGGATGGCGGTCAGCGTGTTCTGCACCAAGTTGGCGGGATCGATGACGGTGAAGGCCGATGCGGGCTGCGGGACGGCCCAAGACACCGACAGCACGGCGACGAGCGTTGCGGAAAGCACGCGAGTTTTCATGGCGAAACCTCCAGCGGTTGAGTAGCGAGGAAAGCTGCCGCCGCCGGGGAGGACGGCAGCAAGTCGGCGGCCCAATCGAGGCCGCGCTGGCGCAGCCAGGCGCCAGCGAAACCGGGCGTGCCCGTTGCCAACAGCACGCGGTCTATGTCGCGCTGGTCTCGCGGCGTGGAAGCACCTGCGAAGGCCAGCGTCACCGGCCCCAGGTCGAGATCGAACAGGCGATTGCCGAGGCGGGATTGGTAGTAGTAGTCGCGCTTGGGCTGCGCGGTAGCGACGATCTCGATTTGCCGGCTGTTGAGCCCGAAGCCCTCGTAGATCGTGCGAATCTGCGGCTCGGTCGCCTGTGGGTTGGGCAGGAAGATGCGGCTGGCGCAGCTTTCGATGATCGCGGGCGCGATGCTCGATTCCTTGATGTCCGCCAGCGACTGGGTAGCGAAGATCACCGACACGTTTTTCTTGCGCAGCGTCTTGAGCCACTGCCGGATGCGCGCGGCAAACACCGGGTCATCCAAGAACAGCCAGGCTTCATCGAGAATCAGCAGCGTGGGCGCCCCGTCGAAGCGCTCGTCGAAACGGGCAAAGAGGTAATGCAGTACGGCCAGGACGGCGGCCTTGCTGTGCATCAGCTCTTCCATCTCGAAACACTGCACGTCGGCCATGCCCAGCCGGTCATGGTCGGCGTCCAGCAGCTTGCCGTGGGCACCACCCAGCACATAGGGCGACAGGGCTTGGCGCAGTGCGTTCGATTGCAGCAGTACCGACAAGCCGGTCATGGTGCGCTGCTCCACCGGCGCTCCGGCGAGGCTACCGAGTGCCGACCAGATGGCAGCCTTCTCGTCCGGACCGACGGTGACGCCCTCGTGCAGCAGCCGGCCTTCCACCCATTCGGCCGCCCAGGTGCGGTTGCCTTCGCGGTCGATACGCGCGAGCGGCTGGAAGGCGATGCCACCATCGGCGCCGAGGTCGTAGTATTCGCCGCCCAGGCCGAGGATAGTGGCGCGCATCGAACGCCCCATGTCGAAGGCGAAGATGCGCGAGCCGGCATAGCGGCGGAACTGCATCGCCAAGGTGGCGAGCAAGACCGACTTGCCCATGCCGGTAGGCCCCGCGACCAGCGTGTGGCCCACGTCGCCGATGTGCGTCACCAGCCGGAACGGCGTCGCGCCATCGGTGCGCGTGACGATCAGCGGCGGACCGTCGAGGTGGTCATTGCGCTCGGGGCCGGCCCACACGGCGGACACCGGCAGCAGATGCGCCAGGTTCAGCGTCGAGATGATGGGCTGACGCACATTGGCGTAGGCATTGCCCGGAATCGACGACAGCCAGGCTTCCACGGCGTTGAGCGTTTCGGGGATGGTGACAAACCCCCGACCCTGGATGATCCGTTCCACCCTGCGCAGCTTCTCGTCGGCGGCGACGGCGTCCGCGTCCATGACGGTGACAGTTGCCGTCATGAAGCCGAAGGCGACTTGATCGCTGCCCAGCTCCTGCAGGGCGGCATCGGCATCAGCGGCCTTGTTGTGGGCGTCACTATCGACCAGGGGGCTTTCTTGCTGGAAGATGGTTTCGCGCAGCAGGGCGATCACGTTTTTACGCTTGGCGAACCACTGGCGACGCAAGCGCCTTAGCTCCCGCTCCGCCTCGGTTTTGTCGAGGCACAGGAAGCGGGTACTCCAGCGGTAGGCAAAGCCGAGGCGGTTGAGGTCGTCCAGAATTCCCGGCCAGGTCGAGGTCGGGAAACCGCGCACCGTCGCCACGCGCAGGTGCTGATCGCCCAGCATGGGCGCCAGGCCACCGACCAGCGGCGAGTCGGTCAGCAGTGCGTCGAGGTAGAACGGTACTTCGGGCACACCCACGCGATGGCGCCGGGTCGAGATGGTGGCGTGCAGGTAGGTCAGCGTCTGAGCGTCATCCAGCCAAGCAAGCTCCGGCATCACGCCGTCCAGCAGGTCGAAGAGGCGATCCGTCTCTGCGACGAAGGCGTGCAGTCGCTCGCGCCAGTCCACGCCATGTTTCGGCGTGTGCTCGTAGAGCATCTTGGCGGCACGGGCACGGGATTCTTCCGGTGGCAGATACACCAGCGTCAGGTGGTAGCTGCTCTCGAAGTGGTTGCCCGACTCCTCGAAGGCCGCACGGCGCTCCTCATCCACCAGCCACGACAGCGGTTCGGGGAAGTCGGAATGCGGGTAGTCCGCTGCCGACTGGCGCTCGGCGTCGACGAAGAATGCCCAGCCCGAGCCCAGCCGGCGTAGCGCGTTGTTCAACCGCGCCGTCGTAGCGATCAGCTCGCCCTGGGTGGCGCTGTCGAGGTCAGGCCCACGAAAGCGGGCGGTTCGTTGGAAACTACCGTCCTTGTTCAAGACAACGCCTGGTGCGACCAGCCCGGCCCAGGGCAGCCAGTCGGCCAGCAACGCCGGGCGCTGGCGGTACTCGGTGAGATTCAGCATCGTGACCTCCCCTCACACGTCCAGCAGGGGGCGGTGCTTGATGTGGCGCGCAAAGACCTGCATGAACTGCGGATCAAGGCGCGCGCCCCATACCGCCAGCGAATGGCCGACGAGCCAGAGCGCCACGCCGGGAATCCAGAGTTGCAGGCCAAGCCCGACGGCGGCAGCCAGCGTGCCGTTGGCAATCGCCACGGTGCGCGGTGCGCCGCCGAGGAGAATCGGCTCGGTCAGCGAGCGATGCAGTGGCACCTCAAAGCCAGGCGCGAAGCCCTGCATACCTTCATCAACGGCACTCATACGACGGCCCCGCCGGAGAACGAAAAGAAGGACAGGAAGAACGAGGAGGCGGCGAAGGCGATGGACAGACCGAACACGATCTGGATCAGCTTGCGAAAGCCGCCCGAGGTGTCACCGAAGGCGAGCGCGAGCCCGGTGGAAATGATGATGATGACCGCGACGATGCGCGCCACCGGTCCCTGAATCGACTCCAGGATCGACTGTAGGGGGCCTTCCCAAGGCATCGAGGAACCCGCAGCCTGGGCGGTGCCGGCCAGGATCAGCAACAGCGCCGCTGGCAGTAGCCCTTGCGCCGCAGGCCAAGCCAGGCCGTGTCTCCGCCCAGGGTGCAAAGCCGGGATTGCAGAAAAGCAGGAAGCAGGAAAGATCGTCTGCGTCATGGCAGTTCTCCAGGTGAGGGGATAGACGAGCAGATCGCCGCAGTGGGGGCGGCATCGGGAAGTGGCGGCAGCTCAGGAAATGGCGTCTCCAGCGCATCCGCCAGGTGATAGCCCGTGCCGTCGAAGCCGACGACACGGGCGATGCTCTCGATGCGGCGTTTGCGCCCGCGCCCGGCGATATGGATCACCACGTTGACCGCCTCGGCGATCAACGCGCGGGGTGGGCTCACCGCGACTTCGAGGATGAGTTGCTCCAGCCGTAACAAGGCGCCCAGCGCAGAGCCGGCATGGATGGTGGCGATGCCGCCCGGGTGTCCGGTACCCCAGACCTTGATGAGGTCCAGGGCCTCGGCGCCACGCACCTCGCCAACGACCACACGGTCCGGCCGTAGGCGCATGGACGAGCGCACTAGCTCGGTCATCGACACGACGCCTTGCCGCGTGCGCAGCGGCACATGGTCCCGGGCGGCGCATTGCAGCTCTACCGTATCTTCGAGCACCAGCACGCGGTCGCCGGTAGCGGCGATCTCGGCCAGTAGCGCGTTGGCCAGCGTGGTCTTGCCCGTGCTGGTACCGCCGGCGATCAGGATGTTCTGGCGCTCGCGCACGGCGCGCACCAGTAGGTCCGCCTGGGCGGCGGTCATCATGCCGTCGGCGATGTAACGCGACAGGGGAATCACCCCCACGGCGCGCTTGCGCAGGGCAAAGGCCGGCCCGGGTGCAGCAGGGGGCAAGATGCCTTCGAAGCGTTCCCCTGTCTCCGGTAGCTCCGCCGTCAGCAGGGGACGCCCTCGATGCACCTCCGCGCCCACGTGGGCCGCGACCAGCCGGATGATGCGTTCGCCATCCGACTCGGCCAGCTCCACGCCCATGGGCGACCGGCCAGAAGACAGGCGATCCACCCAGAGGGTGCGGTCGGGGTTGAGCATGATTTCCACCACGTCCGGGTCGGCCAGCGCGGCGGCGATGACGGGCCCCATTGCCGTGCGCAGCATCTGGATGCGGCGATCCAACGAAGTCGAGGCCGGCGAACGCGGTGTGGACGGAAACGGCGGCAAGGCGCTCATGAGGCTCGCTCCGCGGCACGTTCCTGGGCTTGGGCCAACGCCGCCGCATCATCCATTCGCACAGGGTCGGGGTGCAGTTCCTCCACCACGTCGCGCACCAGGCTGCGTCCGCGCAGTAGGTGGCGACCCAACTGTTCAACGAACTGCTCGAAGCGGGCTTTGCCCTGTGCGCGGGCCGCCTCTTGATGGGCCTCTGGAACCGGCGTGGTGACGGTGAGGAAGTAGCGAATGAACAGCGCCAGCGTTTCGATCTGGATGTTCTGGTCGCGCGCCAGGCGTTCGGTCTGCCGCGCCAGGCGATCAAGGCGCCTGGCGATGGCGGCCTCGCGTTGATCGCCTGCGTCCGGCGACAGCCAGGACGCTAGGGCGGCGGCCACGATGCTGGATTTCGAGACGCCTTTCTTGGCGGCCAACTCATCCAGCCGCTTGGCGTGTTCCGGTTGGATAAAAAGATTCAGGCGGTATTGGCTCATAGCTCGATGCCATCGTTGGGGTCCAGGGAAGCCAGCCGGGCCGTGCGTTGCATGGCTGGATCGAACTGGCGTGGAAGGGGGAGCGCCCCGTCATCGTCGTCGTCGAGCAACCCAAGGTCGGCCGCAGGTGTGGCCAGTTCGGGGTCGTAGGCGACGGTTTCAGCAAGCTCGGGCTGACGGCGCGGCCCGCCGTCATCGCTGGTACCTGCGCCGTCGCTGGCCAGGCCCCCCGGAGCCACTGGCACGGCTGGAATCGCCAAGCCGCTCCAGTCATCCGGGCGCGAGGGCGGCGCGTCGGTGTACGGCCCCGCCGCGAGTGCGGGTGGCGTCAAGACGCGGCTCTTGAAGTTGGCGTCGGCGTAATAGCGCAGCTTCTTCGCCTTGATCGGTGCCACGCTGGACACCATCACCACGGCTTCGTCGGTCGGTAGCTGCATGACTTCGCCCGGCGTCAGCAGCGGGCGGGCTGTCTCCTGGCGCGACACCATGAGGTGCCCCAGCCAGGGCGCGAGGCGATGGCCCGCGTAGTTGCGCTGGGCGCGCAGTTCGGTGGCGGTGCCCAGCGTTTCGGAGATCCGTTTGGCGGTACGTTCGTCGTTGGTGGCAAACGTCACGCGGACGTGGCAGTTGTCGAGGATGGAATGGTTCTGTCCATACGCCTTGTCGATCTGGTTGAGCGACTGCGCGATCAGGAAGCTGCGGATGCCGTAGCCGGCCATGAAGGCCAGTGCCGTCTCGAAGAAGTCCAGGCGCCCCAGCGCCGGGAACTCGTCGAGCATCAGCAGCAGCTTGTGGCGACGCTCGATGCCATCGGAGCCGTCCAGCGATTCCGTCAGCCGCCGCCCGATCTGGTTGAGGATCAGGCGAATGAGCGGCTTCGTGCGCGAGATGTCCGATGGCGGCACCACCAGGTACAGCGACACCGGGTGTTCGGAGGAAATGAGATCGGCGATGCGCCAGTCGCAGCGCGACGTAACGTCGGCCACCGTCGGGTCGCGGTAGAGGCCGAGAAACGACATGGCGGTGCTCAACACACCGGAACGCTCGTTGTCCGACTTGTTCAGTACCTCGCGGGCAGCGGACGCGACCACCTGGTGCGGTGCATCACCCAGGTGCTTCGTGGTCATCATCCGATGCAGGGTCAGCTCGAACGGGCTGGCCGGATCGGAGAGGAAGTTGGCGACGCCGCGCAGCGTCTTGTCCTCACCCGCGTAGAGCACGTGGAGGATGGCGCCGACCAGCAGTGCGTGCGACGTTTTCTCCCAATGGTTCCTGCGTTCGAGCGCACCTTCGGGATCGACCAGGATGTCCGCGATGTTCTGCACGTCGCGCACCTCGTGCTCCCCACGGCGGACTTCCAGCAGCGGGTTGTAAGCCGCGGACTTGGCATCGGTCGGGTTGAACAGCAAGCAATGCGAGAAGCGCGAGCGCCAGCCTGCGGTGATCTGCCAGTTCTCGCCCTTGATGTCGTGGACGACGACGGATGCTGGCCAGCTCAACAGGGTCGGTACAACCAGACCGACGCCCTTGCCCGAGCGCGTGGGCGCGAACGTCAGGACGTGTTCCGGGCCTTCGTGCCGCAGGTACTGGCCGTCATGCTGGCCGAGGAAAACACCGGCGGGCCGGGTTAGCCCGGCCTTGCGGATGTCGTGGGCATCGGCCCAGCGGGCCGAACCATAGGTCGTGACCCGCTTGGCCTGCCGCGAGCGCCAGATCGACATGGCGATGGCGACCACCACCGCCAGCAGGCCGCTCCCGCCCGCGATGGCACCGCCGGTGTCGAAGACACGCGGCGCATAGGCGTCGAAGAAGAACCACCATTCAAAGAGCCGCCAGGGGTAGTAGACCGGCGTGCCGAAGAAGTCGAACCAGGGCGAGCCCAGGCGTAGTTGATAGCCCAGAGCGGCTGCTGTCCATTGTGTGGCACCCCACACCCCGGCGATTACGATGCCGAAGACGGTGGCGATCTGTCCGAACAACACGCCCTGAGCTTGCATGGCCGGCTCCCGATGTCTGCGTAATTCCTCGCTGGAAAGCGGCACACAGGCGTGCCGCGTCGATGAGGATCGAAGTCATCGCAGAAGACGGTCAAAGGCCGTTATGGCCTGGATTAAGGCCAAAAAAGCCAAAACTTCCACTGGGGCGGAGACAAAGAAAACGCCGCAGGCGCAAGCGCGCTGCGGCGTGTCCGGATGATCGGGAAAAAGCGTTTGGCGCAGATGATGGCTACTGGCTGTGTTGCTCCGGCCGGTCACCGAGGAAGCGGCGATTAGTGGCCTCGGCAGCGCGGCTGCACAGCGCGTCGGAGACCTTTTCGCGCTCCTCGCGGCATAGCCGGCGCACCTCCTTGAGGCGCCCGGGATCGGCGGTCAGCGAGTCCACCGTATCGTCCGGCGGCGCGGGTCCGCAGGCGGACAGTGAGGCGGCCAACACAGCCAAGGCAACTCGGCGAACTAGAGTCATGACTCATGCTCCATTTCCAAGACAAGAGGGTCATCGGCCGCGCTGTACTCGCCCTCTAGGGCCAGGGAGGCGACACGGTCGATGAACCGGGTCAGGGCTTCCGAGGCGTCCGCCTCCCGGCGCAGCAGATAGGTGGTGAGCGTCGGTGTCCGACCTGCCAGCGGCCGGCCGACGATGCCGGGTTCGCGGGTAGCGGCCAACTGCGAGGCGCCGACCAGGGCCAGGGCAAAACCTGCCGATACCAACGCCATCATCAGGTTGAAGGACAGCACGCGGTCGGACACCAGCGGCTCCACATCCTTGGCGCGCAACAGCCGCTCGATCTGGCTGTTGTAGCCCTCATAAAGGCTGGAGTCGCCCATCACCAGTGGATAGTGGCGCAACTCCTCCAGCGGAATCCGCGCATGGGCGAGCAAGGGATGGCGAGCCGGGATTGCGAGCCATAGCGGATCGTGCCAGGCCGGCTCGGCCAGGATGCCATCGCCCACCTCGGCGGACTGCGCGAAGCCCACGTCGTACAGGTCTTCGTGCAGCCCCTTGATTTGCTGTGCCAGCGGCACTTCCTCGAAGCGGATTGCCACCTCGGGGTCTTCCTGTCGGCACAGCGCCATCAGCGCCGAAAGACGTGCTGGGGTGATGCCATCCGAGAGAGCTACCCGCAACTGCCCCTGGTAGCCAGACGCCGCCGCGCGCACGCTCGCCCGGGCCTGCTCCAGGGCTGCAAAGACACGCGGCACGTGCTCCAGGAACAGTTTGCCCGCCCGGGTCAGCCGCGTACTGCGCGTGGTGCGGGCGAACAACGGCGCGCCCAGCTCCTCTTCTAATTCCTTGATCGTGCGTGACAAGGGCGACTGGTCGATGTGTAGACGCTCGGCGGCGCGGGCGAAATGCAACTCCTCCGCCACGGCCAGGAAGCAACGAAGATGACGCAGTTCCATCGCTCAACCCTCGTGTGGTGCGGCATCAACGTAAGTCGGCCCGCTCACGCGGCACCGTTGTTCCTTGCCGTAGATTCACCCCTTGCGCCAACACGCCGAGCACTGCCACCGCACCGGCGCCGATGGCCAACGCCGTCGCCGGCCACTGTTGCAGCAGCAGGAGGCCCCCCAGTGCCGCGCCGATGGCACTGCCCAGGTACAGCGCCGACTCGTTGAGCGCCACCGCTAGGTTGCCGTCGCCCTGCCGTTCGCGCGCCTTGATGAGTTCGTTGTTTTGCGGTACCTGCAGTGCCCAACCCACGGCACCCCAGGCGGCGATCGGGAGCATCACCAGCCAGGCACCCATCTTGGCGGTCGCTGGCAGCAGCAGCAGCGCCGCGGCCAGGATCAACATGATCCACAGCGTCAGCACAGGTCCGCGGATGCGATCCACCAGCGGGCCGATCAGGAAGCTGCCGAGCACTCCGCCGACGCCCCATACCCATAGATAGGGGGTCACCGAACGATCCAGTCCCTGGTCCGTGGCTGCCAGCAGCGGCGCGATGAAGGTGTACATGCCCAGACTGGCGACCGCCGCCAGCAATGAAACCAGCAGAATCACCAGCACACGGCCATCGGCCAGTAGTGCCAGCTTGACTTTGAGCGACGTGGCGGTGGCGGCTGGAAGCGCGGGCAGGCGCAGTGCCAGGCCCACCAGGGAAACGGCGCCCAGCGCAGTTACCAGCCACAGGGCCGAGGCCCAGCCCAGGCGTTCGGCCAACAGCAGGCTCAGCGGTACGCCCAGCACCGTGCCGCTGGCCATACCGCCCATGATGATGGCAATCGCCTTGCCCCGCCGCTCTGGCACGGATAGGGTCGCTGAGGCGGCAATGCCCATGGCTAGGTACACCCCGGCACCAATGCCGGCCAGGGCGCGGAACACCAACAAGGCGGTGAAGGTCGTCGCCAAGGCGCTGGCCGCGTTGGCGAGCACGAACAAACCAAGTGCCAAGAGCAGACCGCCGCGCTGCCAATGGGCCGGCAACAGGGCGACGAACAAGGGCGACCCCAGCCCATAGGCTAGCGTGAAGGCCGTGACCAGTTGCGCGGCGAGGCCAGCGGGTACGGCGAAAGCCGTTTCGATCATGGGGATCAAGCCGGCGGTGACGTAGGACGCCATGCCCAGTGCGAAGGCACCAAGGGCGACGAGATAGACCGGGGATTGTGTGGAACGGGACATGCGAAGGCTCCCTAAGAGAGGCCCTGTGCGTGCCGTTACGGTACGCACAGGGCGAAGGTTCAAAGGACGAGTTCGACGTGGTAATCGGCAAGCCAGGTGTTCAGCCCTATCGCCAACTCCATGCCCATGCGGTCATACATGGGCGACAGGTCGCCGAGGGGCTTGCTCAGGGCTTGATCGACGCGCTGCCGATCAAGCAGCGGCCGTACCGGTGCGTCAGGATCGGCCAGGATCGTTGCCAGGGTGTCACGCAGGCCGCGCTCGTAAGCGGGGTCCTGAGTCGAGGGATAGGGACTCTTGATCCGCTCGGCGATGCTGTCGGGCAGCAGGTCGCGCGTCGCGGCGCGCAGGATGCTCTTCTCGCGGCCATCGAAGGCTTTCATTTCCCAAGGAATGTTGAAGGCGTATTCGACCAGCCGGTGGTCGCAGAACGGCACGCGCACCTCCAGCCCCACCGCCATACTCATGCGGTCCTTGCGATCGAGCAGCGTCTGCACGAAGCGGGTCAGGTTCACGTAGCTCATCTGCCGCATGCGCTGGTTGGTGGCGCTCTCACCGGGCAACAGCGGGGTTTCGGCCAGCGCCTGGCGGTAGCTGTCGCGCAGGAAGTCGTCCATCTGCAGGCGATCCAGCAGGTCCTGAGCGAAGAGGGTCTTGCCATCGAAGTATTTGCCCGTGACCGAGGTGAGCCACGGGTATGTCTCGGCAGCGATCGCCTCCGGGTCATGGAACCAGCGGTAACCACCGAATACCTCGTCAGCCGACTCGCCGGATAGGGCTACGGTCGAATGCCGACGGATCTCCTGGAACAGGCGGTATAGCGATGGCCACATGTCGCCCCAGAAGGCCGGCGGCAGATCCAGCGCGCGGACGATCTGGGCACGCAGAGCCGGGTCGGCCAGCTCACGGCTGTCCAGCACGATTTCCCCATGTGTGGAACCGATGCGCTGCACCAGGTCACGCACGAAGGGCGCGTCGGGGGTGCCACGCACCGCATCGCCACTGAAGCCGCTTCCATGGTCAACGAAGTCCACCGAGAAGGAGCGGATATTGTCCTTGCCTGCGGCCAGCAGCTTCTTGGAGGCCAGGGCCGTGATGATCGAAGAATCCAGTCCGCCTGAAAGCAGGCTGCACAACGGCACGTCGGCGACGATCTGCCGCTCGACGATATCCTCTAGCAAGTCGCGGGTGTGCTGGATGGTTTGTTCCAGCGTGTGCTCATGCTCCAGGGCCTGCAATGCCCAGTAGCGATGCCGCGACAGCCCTGTGCGCCCGACCTTGACCAGTTCGCCCGGTAGCACCTCGCGCATGCCCGCGAAGATCGCCTGTCCCGGCGTCTTGACCATTTCCAGCACTTCGCGCAGTCCATTGGCATCCACTTTGCGCGGCACCAGCGGGTTCGCGAGTAGCGCCTTGGGTTCGGAGCCGAACACCACGCCATCGTCGGTCTGAAAATAGTACAGCGGCTTTACACCCATGCGGTCGCGCACCAGCAGCAGCTCCTGCTTCAAGCGGTCCCAGAGCGCGAAGGCATACATCCCGTTGAAACGCTCGACGCAGGCGGTGCCCCATTCCAGATAAGCGCGCAGCACCACCTCGGTATCACTGCGCGTCTCGAAGTGATGGCCACGGGTCATCAGCTCGCGGCGCAGCTCGGGAAAATTGTAGACCTCCCCGGTGTAGCTGATGACCGCGGCAGCCTGCTGGCCGCCATGGTCGGCAACCATCGGCTGACGACCTCCCTCCAGATCAATGATCGACAGGCGCCGGTGCCCCAAGCCAATTGGGCCGTCGATCCACAGCCCCTGGGCATCGGGGCCGCGCGGCGCCAGGGTGTCTGTCATGTCTTGCAGGATGTCACGGTGCATCGTCAGGTTTCGGCTGAAAGCAAGCCAGCCGGTCATTCCACACATAGCTTTCTCCTAATGAGGTGGTCAGGCTTCATCCCAGGCTCTCAAGGTCGGCGCTCGCAGGGATGAGCAACCGTGGTGTACCGCGCACATAGCGCGCCACAGGTGCTCCACCTAGCTGCGCACCAATGCCGTCGAGCAGACCTTGCAGGCGGATCGCTTCATCGAGACTGGCGAAGGGCTGCCGAGGCGCCGTCTTCAGCACCGCCACACGCGTTACGTCTTCACAGAGGCGCGCCAGCTTCAGTACCGTTTCAAGACCGGCCCCGCCGGGGGTTGTCCTGAACTCATCGACCGTCACTTCGCGCCCGTCGCCGTCTCGGGTCCAGATGCGCAATTCGTCGTGGTCCCAGGCTGGGGTGTCGTAGACGAGACGCGCATGGAAGATCCGGCCAGCCGGATCGCTGAACGAAAAGTCCACGGTGCGCTGGCGCTGGATATTGACGAAGCTGCTGTAGCCGGCCACGGCTGCCTCGCCCAAGGTGGCGGTGAGCAAGACGGTGTCGGGCACTGCGGAGCCGGAGAGGGAAAAATCCGACGCGATACCGATCGCCTGCTGTAAGTGCAGCCTGTCGTTCGGAGCGCCTATCCATTGCACCAGGTCCAGGGCATGGATGACCTCGCTGCTCACGCCACAGGTGGGCCGGTAATCGTTCAGCCGGTCCTTGCCCCAATGGAAACTGGCACGTATCAGCGACCACCCGTCCCTGGACACGCGCTCCTTCAGTCGCTGCGTCGCTTCCGAATAGCGCTCCACCAAGTCCAGTGCGAAGCCCTGGGCCCTCTGCAAGCCAGCACAGACACTGGGCCAGTCGTCTCCCGGCGCTGCCAGTGGCTTCTCACAGAGCACGAAGCCCGTGAAGCCGGCCAAGTCATGCAGGATCTCGACGTGCGCGTGATCGTTGACACTGACCACCACGACGTCAGGTCCGAACTCCGCCAGCGCCTCGGGCACGTTCGGGTAATAAGGTAGGGTTTCGCCAGTGCGATGCTGGCGTGCCACATAGGCGATTTCGAGCGGGATATCCAGCGTGCCGGCAAGATGATGGAAAGCACGCCGATAGCGCTTGCCGGCATAGCCCAGTCCGACGATCAGCAGCTTCATGGCCGGCCTCCCGAGAGAGTCAACAGACCTTCAGCGCTACGCACGAAACCCAGCTTGAGATACAGCGGCTCGGCGGCCGGAGTGGCTTCCAGCAACACCTTGGCCGCGCCACGCCCGGAGAGCCAATGCAACAACTCGTGCATCAGCCGCTTGGCGATACCCTGGCGCCGGTAGGATGGCGACACCACCACTGACTGCACCCAGCCGCACCAGCCGCTCAGGCAGTCCGGCGCAGGTGGTCGTGTATCAATGAGGCCGGTGGCACAGGCCACGACCTCGGCGTCGCGTTCGGCAGTCAAGATGCGCACCTGCCCGTCGCCGTCCAACACCTTCGTCAACCAGTCCCGGTAGGCGGCTTTCCAGCGTAAGCTTTCCTCCGGGGTGCGGCTGGCATAGCTGGCCGTTGAGTCACCATCCAGCAGATGAGCGCGTAGCGCTACCAGCGCCTCGATATCCCCGAGCGACGCCGGACGAATCTTGCAGGAGTCCTGAACCATTTCACGACACCTCCTGCAGATACACCGCTTCGCGGGAGGGCAGCAGCGGAATGTCGAAATGGGCGAACACTTCGCCTAGCGCCTGGGCAAGCTGCTCTATCTGGGCATCGCTGTGGTTCGGGGTGGCATTGATGCGGAAGCGTTCGGTACCGACCGCGACCGAGGGGAAATTGATGGGTTGCAGGTAGATGCCATGCTGATGCAACAGCCGATCCGCCGCCGCCTTGCACTTGTCCGCGTCGCCAATCAGCACCGGCAACACGTGCGTGGTTGAGCAATCCATGACCGGGATATACCGCTCAGCCAAGGCTTGGCGCAGGCGTCTGGTTTGCTTATGCAGCCGCTCACGCTCGACGGCGTGGTCCTTCAAATGTTCGACGCTGGCCAGGCAAGCGGCGGCCACCGCCGGAGGCAGCGACGTGGTGAAGATGAAGCCGGTGGCGAACGAGCGGATGGCATCAATCAGCCACTGCTTCCCGGCGATGTAGCCACCGATCACGCCGACCGCCTTGGCCATCGTGCCCTGGATCACGTCCACCTGATCGGAGATGCCCAGGTGAGCCGCCAGGCCGGCACCCCGTGGGCCATACATGCCCACCGCATGCACTTCGTCCAGGTACGTTAGGGCATTGTAGCGACGGGCAACCTCCACGATTTCGGTGATGGGCGCCGTATCGCCGTCCATGGAATAGATCGACTCGAACACCACGATTTTCGGGCGCTCGAGTGGATGCTGGGCGAGCAATTCCTCCAGGTGGGTGGCGTCATTGTGGCGGAACACGTGGCGCTCGGTGCGCACCGCACGGATGCCATTGATGATGGAGGCGTGGTTCTTCTCGTCGCTGAACACGATGCAATCGGGAAGCTGCCGCAGCAGGCACTGCAGCGTCGCATCGTTGGAGGCGAAGCCTGTGGGGAAGACCAGGGCCGCCTCCTTGCCATGCCAGTCGGCAAGGCTGCGCTCCAACTGTTCGTATAGCCCGTGGCTGCCGCCGATGTTGCGCGATCCACCCGAGCCAGCACCGTAGACCTCGATGGCCTCGTGCATGGCTTGACGCACGCGCGGGTGTTGGGACATGCCCAGATAATCGTTACTGCACCAGACGACTACGGGGCGCGCGTCGCTCCCCTCAAGCCGCGCCAGCGGGTATTGCCCACAGATACGGTTGAGCGTCACGAAGTTGCGGTACTGACCAACTGCCTTCAGATGATTCAGTTGTTGACTCAATAAGCGCTCGTACATGCCGTTTCTCCTTTTCCGGTGATGACGGGTGATTTCACACGCGCTAAACGGGCCGTTCAGGGGGATGAACGGCCGGCGGACGGATTCTGGGTACGGCATTTGGCTATTACAATTTAACTGTTTATGCTGTTACTAAAGGTGATTGGATGAGAACTGTTCGCACCATGGAGCGCACGCGGAAGGAATTGGCGGAGTTCCTTCGCAGTCGTCGCGAGCGCATAAGGCCGGAAGCGGTTGGTCTACCAACGACCGGGCGCCGCCGCACGCCCGGCTTGCGCCGCGAAGAAGTCGCGGCCCTGGCCGGTGTGGGGCTGACGTGGTACACCTGGCTGGAACAGGGTCGCGAGATCAGCGTGTCCGCCACCTTCCTCGATGCCCTGTCGCGCGTGCTCAAGCTGGACGCCGCCGAGCGACGTTATCTGTATCTGCTCACCCAACAGCGCCCGCCGGCCGAGCCCGGCAAGACCTGGTGTGTGGTGCCATCAGTGGTGCACAGGCTGATGGGCGATCTGACCTGTCGCCCGGCCTATGTCATTAACCTGCGTTGGGATGTGTTGGCCTGGAACGCGGTGGCTGACCGCGTGTTTCGTTTTTCCACGCATGCGCCGGAGCGCCGCAACCTCCTGTGGATGCTGTTCGCCGACGGGCCGACGCGTGCACTGTTCGATCCCTGGGAAGAACAGGCACTGGAAATGCTCTCGCACTTCCGTCGGGATTTCGTCAAGGCGACGCAGGAGCCCGACATTTGCGCTCTCATCAAGGATCTCGAAAAAGTTTCACCAGACTTCCGCGAGTGGTGGCAAGAACAGGACATCCATGGCCCTGAGCTGGGGTGGCGGCGACTGAACATCGAGGGACTAGGTCCCGTGGCGTTCGAGTACGCCAAGCTGACGATCGATGAGGATCGCCATTTGCGGCTGACGTACTACGCGGCGCTGGAAGACGATGGCAACGAGTGTGGATTTGCGCAGTGGTTGAATCAGGCCAAAGCCCCCGCAGCTTAACCCTGGTGTATCGCGCCGTGTTGGAAGACGACGGCAGCCAGCGTGGATTCATGCAAAGGGTGAATCAGGATGACGCAAGCCTATGGAGCGCTGCTAGCGCAGCAACGCCCTGCCGGCGACGATGCTCCCAATGTTTGTTCAGAGCGATGGCATAAAATCTGTGCTCTTGTCCGTCCTATGTAGATTCCATCAGGGAGTTCACCGACATGCAGCCCGACTCTTCCAGCCAGCGCGAAGAACGCCTCAGCAAGGCTGCCCGCCATGCGCATTCGCTCGTGACACTGCTCATCTCCTGGTATGCCGTTCCAGAAGGCCAGCGTGGCAGTGTGTTGGGTGAGCAACATTTGCTCAACCTGCTGGAGGTAGTACAGCAATCGACGCACCAGCTAGTGTCCGAGACTACACACCTAGGGAAAGAAGTAGCGGCAAAAGACCATCCATGATGGTCAAGCGCCGTAAGCGAATCTAACCCACCGACGGACCGCGCTGCCTTCCAACCTCCCACGACACGCCGCCGCCGCGCACCGTTGCGGCAAGCTGTTGTCCCAGGCGTTGCTCGATCACCGGCTTCCACGGCACCAACGAGAATCCCATGCCGTCATCGAGCATTGCGTAGCGCCCACTGGCGAGCATGATGCTGCGTCGGTAGATACCCGCTACGCGCTGTCCATCCGCCACCGCACGATGGGCTAAGCCGGTTTCAGCCGCTATGTCCTGGCCGACCTGTGCCAATTCCTGGTTGCGTAGCGTGCCCAACAGGTTACGCGCCAGGATCACGCGCTGCCCATGTAACTCGGCCAGTCCCTGTTCGGCCAGGAAGTTGGCACGCTGCTGCATCGCCTGCTTAGCCTCCGCACCAAAGCCCAGGTTACCCAGGCGGGAGCCGCCGTCGATCAACTGCTGATCGAGCCAGGTAGCGCCGATGACGCGAGTCTGCCGCTCGATGGGCAGGTGCGATTTCAACTCTACGGCGACGCCGCCCAGACGCTGCGCGTCGTACTGGCGGCCACGCTCGGCCAGGTCGTCCGGCACCTTCCACAGCCCTTCGGCCACGCGCTCCACGATGCCCGCCCGGCGCAGAGCTTCCAGCCGCCGGACGTGGGCGGCAACCACCTCCTGCGGGTCGCGCCCGGGCTTGGCCCGGCCCTGTTCGATGGCCAGGTGATGATCGGCGCGGTACAGGCCATCGCTCGCCAGCGCGGCGATGTTCTTGTCGGCGGCGCGCACGTCGGCGGAGCCCCGCACCTCCACCACCGCCCCGGTGGGATAGTTCGCCAGCTCGTCGCGGGCGTTCAAGGTGACGTAGTGGGCCTTGCCGTCCAGGCCATCGACGACCAGATAGCCGCGGTCGTGCAGCTCGTCGGCCAGCCCCTTCGCGGCGACACGGCCGATGATGCTGCGGCCATCCTCGCCAGGCTCGAACACCGCCAGTTCGCGTGGCTGGCCGCTCATGGCGCGCTGCAGGGTGCGGATGATGTCGCCGCGTTCACCCATTGCCCGCAAGGTGGTTTCGGCCTTGGCATGAATGATCCACTCGCCGGTTTGCCGTTCGCTGGCCAGGCCCATGCGCTGCAAGTGCTGCAGGCGACCGATCAGTAGCAGGCGCTGGCGTTTCAGGCGGGGGATGGCGTCCAGCCGTTCGGGGCGCAGCACCCGGCCATTGCTTGCTTCACGCTGCAAGGTCCGATCCAGGCTCGTCCAGCGCTCCTGCTCCACTTCCTTGGCCAGCGTCTGCTGGATCTCCAGTTCGGTGCGCGGTCCCAGCCATTCGGTTGCCAGCGCCGAGGCACGGTCGCGCATGCCCTGGCTGATGTAGTCGCTAGCGATGATGAGGTCGCCACCAGCGTCGTCCTTGCCGCGTAGGACGACGTGAGTGTGGGGGTTGTCGGTGTTCCAATGGTCCACCGCTACCCAGTCCAATCGCGTGCCCAGGTCGGCTTCCATGCGCGCCATCAGATGGCGGGTGTAGGTGCGCAGATCGTCAAGTTGCTCGGCATCCTCGGGCGAGATGATGAAGCGGAACTGGTGCCGGTCCTCGCGCCCTCGTTCCTCGAACGCGACGGTGTCCGCTTCGTCGGTCGTCGGGCCATACGCACGGCCAGCACCGCCTTGGCGATCCACGCCTTCGCGCTCGATGTAGCGCAGGTGGGTGGCGGACGAGCGCGGCCCGGCCTTGGCAAGGTTGACCAGCCGTACCTTGATCGTCACGCGACGCGCATTGCCGCGTAGACCCTGTCCGGTGAAGCGTGCGGCGACATAGCCGCGGCCTAGACGAGATCCCGGCCGGTTGCCGGCCTTGCCCGTCGCCTTGCCGAGCGTGACGCCGGCCTTGCCGGCCTGGCGCAGCACCAGGTTGACGTAGGTATTGCCACGCTGCTTCGGCGCGCCTGGGCGGATGCGAAAAGCGTCCTCGTCACGGCGGCTCATTCGCAGACTCCCGCCAAGACCAGCGCGCCTGGGCGCAGGCGGCACGCGGCAAGGCCAGCGCTGCTGCGGCCTAGCACATCTTCGCGGCACGTTGCGGCGGCCTGGCGCGTGCCGTGTCCCCCCCACGTGCAGACTGGCTTTTCGAGCGCCGGAGTGCCGCGACCTTTTATCTTGCCTTCCGCCTTTGCCTTCCGCTGTCGCTCCCGGCATCGGCGGCCCGGCGGCGCTGCTGCGCGAGCAGTCAGCGCGCCGGCGAACGCGCCAATGGCCGTAGGCCGGGCGCTTTCGGGGCAAGACGCCTGCACGTTGGACGGCTGCGCCGAAGGTAGCGCGCCGTGCGGTGCGACTGCACCCACACTACATGTGCGACGACATGGCGGCGGCAGCGAGAACGACGTACCCAATGGCACGCCGGAATGCAGCGAATCAGTGGCCATCATGGGCGTGCCTCCAGCCACACCGGATGCGCAACGCCGATCACGGTGGATGCGCTGACCGGGCCGAAGTAGCGGCTGTCGAAGGAGGCCGGATTCGTCACGCTCAGCAGGAACAGTTCGCCCGGTCTTAGACGGCGGCAAAGCTGCAACGACGGCAGCGGTCGGCCCAGCCGGTCGGCAGGCAGCGCGGCGGCCACCGGCACGCCGTCGATGCGTACCTGCCCGGCGACGATGCAGACGTGTTGTGGCGCGACGGCCCCCACACGCTTGAGCAGAGGGATGCGCGTCGGCAGGTAGCCGCGCTGCGCAGCCAGCGCGGAGGCCGTGGCCGGCAGTGGCACCAGCACGATGCTGTCCACGGACAGAGAACGTGGCAGCGAGGCGGTGCGTGGGTCGAGCGGGTCGATGCGATACCAGCCGACCGCCACGCTGTCGGACGGGTTGTAGGTCAGGCGCGGTGGCGGCGACACCCACGCCGCCCAGGCCAGCGCAGCGAGGCCGATGGCGGCCAGGGTCGTCACGACGATGCGCTCGCGCTGGCGCGAGCGAGGATGCGCTGCAATGACGGGCCTGGGCGTGGTCATCGGGGCCGTCATGACAGCACCTTTCTGGCCAGCCAGGCGGCGTGCCGCTCGGTGGTGTATTCGGGCAGCGCCAGGTGCGCCGCCAGACGGTTGCCCAGCGTGCGCCAGTACGCGGGCGACACGTCGAGGGCGGCGATGCCCAGCGCCTCTATGGCGTCGATGCGCTCTAGCACCGCGCGCACATTTGCCTCGCCTTCGGCATGCAGCAACAGGCGTGCGCCCGGCTGCACGCCAGGGATGCGCTGTGCGGCATCCAGCGGCGTGCACGCCTGCATCACCATGAGCTGCCAGCGGGTTGTGCCGTAGTCGTTGGCCTGCCAGCGAATGCGGCAGAACATCGCGCGCGGCAGGAACACAGCGCAGCGCCGCCAGCGGTCGAGCCGCAGCGTGCGCGCGGGTTTGCCGAAGCGTAGATAGAGCTTGAAGCGCGGTTCGATGTAGGCGAGCGATACGCGGGTCAAGGGCGTGTTGCCGGCTTGGCCTGCGAGTGTTGAACGCGGAGGAGGCAGCGCAGTCGCTGGCGTTTCCATCGCCGCGTGAGCGGCAGGCAAGGCGGTTGTACTCATGGCAGGTTCTTCGTGCGGTTCTCGGGAAACTCCCGCTCCAGCAGCGCGCGCAGCAGTTCGGCCACCGTCAGGCCCTGGGTGAAGGCCGATACTTTGATGCGCGCGCGCATCGCGGGCGTGATGTCGAGCGTCAGGCGAGCTGTGTAGAGGTCGCCTTTGGTGAGCGCATCGGCATCGCCCTGGCGAATCCACGCCTCGGCGTGCGGATTCGCGGGTGGACGCGTGCCGATACCAACGCGTTTGCTGATGCGGGCGCCCTTGCGTGTGCGGTTGTCGCTGCTCATGTCGGCCACCGCAGCAGTTCATCGACCAGCGCGGTGATCTCGCGCGCAGCGGCACTGTCCGGCGCCGTCTCGCGCGCAAGCCGGCCAGCGGCCACGCTGTCGGCGAAGACGATGCGCTGGCGCACCTCGGCGCGCAGTACCGGCAGCGGCTGCTCTGCGAGCGAGTCGCGTGCCTCGCGCCCGATGACGGTGGTACTGACGCGCCGATTGATGACGATGGCCGCGCGTAGCGTAGGCCGGAACACCTGCGCTTCGCGGATCAGCGGCACCATCTCGGCGCTGGCCCAGAGGTCATACGGACTGGGCTGCACCGGGATGAGCACGCGGTCGGCCGCCAGCAGCGCTGAGCGCGCCAGGGCGGCGATGCGCGGCGGGCCGTCGATGATGACGTGATCGGTGCGGCGGGCCAGCTCCGGCGCTTCTTGATGCAGCGTTTCGCGGGCGAGGCCCACGGCGCTGAACAGCCGCGGCAGGCCCTGCTGGCTTCTGCGTTGCGTCCAGTCCAGCGAAGAACCCTGTGGGTCGGCATCCAGCAGCACGACCTGCTGGCCGCGCAGCGCCAGCTCGCCAGCGATGTGCGTGGCGAGCGTGGTCTTGCCGACGCCGCCTTTCTGGTTGAGCAGAGCCAGGATCATGGCGCGGCCCTCCGTGTTGGAACGCCGGCCTGTTCGTGCCCTTGGGTGGTTGTCCACCGAAACGGCGCGCCTCTACTACAAGTTAGGTATTTCTTGTTAGGTAAGTTAAGGGAGGCGCAACGCCTCGCGGTTACTGGCTTTCCGGTGTTTTCATACGCCTGATAGCACGAGAGGCATACTCCCGATAGCACGATACTCGGTGCGCCTGATAGCACGAGGCCGTCCACACCTTGTCCGCGAGTTATCCCCGTGCCGTGGCCGGCACGCGCCGGAAGGCCAACAGCTCGGTTCCCTCTTCCGGTATCCGCACGATGCTCAGGGCGTAGCCGGGCAACGACTGCCGCGCGACCAGCACGCGCAGGTCGTAGGCGAAGTCTGAGAAGCGCGCCGTGCTGCCCGACTTGCGGTGCAGGTGCCGGAAGTCGAATTGCCAGCCGTCCGGCTGCTTGCCGCCATGCTTGCGCACCAGGCGGTACAGCCAGCGCTCGATGCCGCCTTTCAGCCGGAAGTACGCGGGGTCGATGGTCAGCACCAGGGTGGCGTCGAGCACGCCGGCAAAGAACCAGTCCGGCAGGATCAGTTCGATGCCCTGCGGCACGCCCTTGGCATCGGCCAACTCGCGCCATTCGTTGATCCAGGAGAAGCGATGCAGACGCCGCCCGGTTGTTTCGCGAATGGACGTAGCCACCGTGGTCGATTGCAGCCGATCCAAGGACGCCTTGAGGCGCTGGTAGTCGCGTAGCGACGTGCCGCGTCCCACGAAGCGCAGGATCTCGTAGGGGGTGGTGCGTATCCAACGCGACGGGCGCAAGCCCGCGTCGCGCGCCTCCACGATCTGCGACGCGGCCCATATCAGGACGTCGGCATCCCAAATCGTAGCGATGCCATGTTCCTGGGTGCCCTCCACGCGAATGGTGACATTGCCGCTGCGGAAGTCGATCGGCACCGTGCGCCGTGACTTGGCCAACGAAAAGAACGGATAGGCCATCAGGTCCTGGGCGTCGCGCGGTGCCATATCGCCCGGCAACGCGCGGAACAGATCGAGCTGTTCCCGCGCCTGCGCTGGACTGGACATGGCGATGGCCACCGGCGAGCCGCCGATCAGCGCGCACGGCTGTCGGCCGAGTGGTGCTCGGCGTACTCGACATCGGACGTGCTCTCGAAGCTGCGCTCGGCAGCCCAGGCGTCGAGGTCGGTGAGGGCGTACATGACGCGGCGGCCGAACTTGCGAAAGCGCGGGCCGCCTCCCATCACGCGCTGCTTTTCCAGCGTGCGGGGGCTCAGGCGCAGGTACGTGGCGGCCTCTTCGTTAGTGAGGTAGCGGGGCGGCTGGGCGTTATGCGGCGTGGCAACGGGCGCTGCCTGGGGATGCAACGGTGTGTGTCGCATAGGAAGAACCTCCATCAAGTCCGGCGCACGATGCAACCGGTGGAGGCAGTCTCAGAAAGCGTCAGCCGCCTGCTCAGGGCCGTTTTGGCTGCGGGAAAAACGGCCCTGTTCAACAGCATCGTTCTGCAGCAGGCGGCGATAGCCACCGCGCATCAGCGCCTCGCCGCGCCGCACCAGGCGGCGCGTGCGGGCGCGCAGGCCGCTATCGGTGTGCCAGCCCATCGCCACTGCGTCGGCACCGAACAGGCCGGTCGCGACCTCGCGCAAGGACGCACCCGCCAGGTGGGCGTCGAGCGCTTGCAGGCTGTGCAGTTCCTGCAGGGCCGTCGGCGACGGGCGTTCCCGCGTCTGGGCGAAGGCTTGCGGGCTGCGCCCCTCCAACGAGGCCAGGCCAAGCGCCAAGGCGCGATGGCGGGCCCGCGCCGCCTCGGCCGTGAAGCTAGTCGCAGCTCGGGTGCCGAAAGCGCAGGCCATGCCGTCGCCCAGGCCGGGAGCCAGTGCCAGGCGCAGGTGCCGCCCCGGTAGATCCACGGCCAACTGCAGACGTGGGCCCTCATGGCTCAAGCGCTTATGGCCGGGCAGCGTCCAAAGATCGAACCGCCAGCCGGCTTCCGGCACGTCGAGGTCGGGATGCAGTTGCGCCGAGGCGGCCGGATCGGGTCCCCAGCTTGGATGTGCCTCACGCGCATCCAAGGCGGGATCTTCAAGCCAACGTAGGCCCCAGCGCTGCGCCGCATCGGGTCGATGCCGGCGGCGCTGCCAGTCACGCTGGTAGTCGGGATGGCGGCGCAGGTACTCCCAGGCCAGTGCGGGGCCATCGAGGTGCAGCACGTAGAGATAGGCGGCGCTGGGATACCAAGAATGCCGGTGATGCGTGTCGATCGCTTCCATGAGCAAGCTCCTGTGGAGTGGCAGGAACGTCGCCATTGGCAGGGGCTGGTTACGCTGGTTGAATAAGACCCAGGGTCCGATGCGTTGCGCATCGTGCCCGACTGCGACGGCTGCGCAGTGGGTAGCCCGCGCGCAGCAGCGCCGACGGTGCCGCAAGAGGCGCCCTGCATCATGGCCGTTTGCGTCTAAGAGGCCCTGATCGGCGCAAGAGTCCGGATTAAGACCGCACAGGTCTTGAGCGAGATCGAAACGGCCTTAATGAACCTGGCTGCGGTTCCTCGAAGCCGGCACCGCTCAGTCGGTGATGGAGCCGTTTTCTTCAGCCAGCCGCACGTACTCCGAGAGTGGCCGCACCGCCTGGAAGTAGCTATCCCGTCGCACCGGTAGGTTACGCGGTCCGACGATGCCGGCGAGGTCGGACAGCTTGACCGTGCCCAGGGCCGGCATGCCGATGCCCAGGTCGATGAGACCCCAGGCCGTATCGCCATCGGCCGGATCGAGCGAGGCCAGCAACCAACTCGCATGCGCGTCCGGGGTGAACAACCGCACCACGGGAAACGGATCAAGGGGCTGGCCCGCGGCGAATGCCTCGCCGTGGGCGAGCAACCGGGTGCGCTCCTCAGCGGTGACCAGTACAACAGTCATGAGCAGGACATCCACGAAACCGAGGGTGTACAGATACGCCTTTGTGGCAAAGCGCACAGTAGCTGATCCGCACCCGTGTATTCGTGTGGAAACACGGTTGAACAGGCACACGCATCCGTAAAGGAACGGAGGCGTAGAAGCAGGATTGTAAGAAGCCGGAAAGACACGAAGGCGGTTCCCCGATTCTGTCAGCATCCGCAGATGCGGGTTTCCTTAAAGGCACGAAAGCGGGTTCGCAATGAATGAACACTATAGGTTGTAGCCCTATAGGTATCAAGCCGCTGTGATCTTGGTTTTATGGAGAGAACCAAGCTGATGGCGGCGAAGCACTCACTCGCGACGGCAATACGAATGGTCAGGAAGGCGCGCGGCTTGAGTCAGGAAGCGTTCTCCGATGTATCCAGCCGTACCTACATGAGTACACTGGAACGTGATCTCAAAAGCCCGACCATCAGCAAGCTGGCCTCGCTATGCGAGGTCATGGACGTGCATCCGCTCACATTGCTGACGTTGGCTTATGCTGGCAGCAATCTAACCCAGACCGACCAACTGCTAGCACAAGTTCGGAAGGAGCTTGCGCTATTGGAAAAAGCAGGCAATCAATGACGCTTCTTCAGAATGACCCTATCACCCAGCTTGCCTTTTCTGTATACGAGAACAGAGGGGTCTTTGCCGTCCTTCTAGGATCAGGGTTATCGCGTTCCGCAGAGATTCCTACCGGCTGGGAAATAACTTTGGATCTGGTGCGTCGCGTTGCAATCGCGCAAGGTGCTGACGAGCAGCCCGATTGGGCGAAGTGGTATCGTGAAAAAACGGGCCAAGAGCCCAACTACTCGACGCTGCTTGAAGAAATAGCAAGTTCACCTGATGAACGACGAGCCATCTTGCACCGCTACATTGAACCAGACGAGCAGGATCGAGAAGCAGGTCGGAAGATCCCTACCAAAGCACATCATGCGATAGCGCAGTTGGTTCGTTCCGGTCACATTCGGGTCATTGTCACCACTAACTTTGATCGGCTGATGGAAAACGCCCTGCGAGAGCAGGGTGTTGAGCCGACAGTCGTGTCTTCCGCTGATGCGCTTGCTGGCGCAGAGCCCTTGACTCATAGCCGCTGCTACCTGCTGAAACTACACGGTGACTACAAGGACGCGAGAATCCTGAATACCGATCAGGAACTGAGCGCCTATCCCGAATGCTATGACAAGCTGTTAGATCGCATTTTCGATGAGCATGGACTGGTCATTTGTGGGTGGTCCGGCGAATGGGATCACGCACTTCGTGCCGCGTTCCTACGCGCGCCAAACAGGCGTTATCCGGTCTACTGGGCTGCGCGGGGCTCACTAGGCACCGGGGCCAGCGAACTGGCGACGCACCGTAGTGCCAAGACAATTCCGATAGCAGGGGCAGACGAGTTCTTTCGGACACTCCAACAACGGGTCGAGATACTTGAGCAAAGTCAACGACAAAACCCGTTGAGTGTAGAGTTGCTTGTCAGTAGCGCTAAGCGCTACTTGGCCAAACCGGAACATCGCATCCAATTGGACGAATTGTTCGCTCAGGAGATGGAGCGGCTGCTGGTAAAGATCGATAGCGACCAGTTCCCTACGCATGCACAGTGGAGCCAAGAGGAGTTCCGGTCGCGGGTACACCGCTACGAGGCGTTGTCGGAACCCCTGGCACGCATGGCCGGCGTTGTCGGCAGATGGGGGGATGGCAAGGAACTGCCGCTGATCTTCGACATCGTTAAAAGCCTTTATCAGCAGGCGGAGAAGGCCGGGAACGGCCTCTCGGCTTGGCTCAATCTGCGCTCTTATCCGGCTGTTTTGGTGTTCACTGCCTACGGAATAGGACTGACGCGAGCGCAACGTTGGAAAACCCTGCACGAACTACTGGTGGCCCCATGGCCGCGGGAGTACCGTGACCCCAAAAGGGTCGTGTCCATGCTATTCCTGGCGGCATGGAAAGGCAGCAATCATGATGTCTGGAAGCATTTGGAGGGCTTGGATCGTCGCAAGACTGCCTTGAGTGACCACTTGCTTGATGTCATGTTTCTCTGGCGCTCCAGCTATGCCGGCATCTCGTCGGATTTCGAGCTTGTTTTCGAGCGATTCGAGATGCTGGCCGCTCTGGCATTCCTTGAAGAAGTTGATGAAGCAAGCCTAGAAGACTATGCCGCAAAAAGCTCAGGACAAATCTTTGCGAGCATGCCTGTGGGACGGACTGGATGGAATGAATCGTCTGCATCCACGCTCAAACAGGAATTCCTGTCGGATGTAGTGCTTGCGGCTTTGCTCGACGCTGGTTTCGCGCGGCGGAGCCGACGTTTCCTTGAATTATTCGTAGAGAACTTCGACCGCTACGCAACAAGAATCTCATGGTGATGCCTGCTTGGCGTAAAGCCTGAAGCGCCCCGCCTGGAAGCGGGGCGCGATGAGCGGCCGTCAGGCCGCCTTGGGCTTGCTGCGTGACCAGATGAGGTCGTGCGTGCCGTTCTCGCCCTCGATTAGGCGGGCATAGACCGGCGACGGGAACGAAGGATCGTCAATGGTCACCGACAGATAATCCCGCCCGGCCTCGCTGGTTTTCTTCCATGCCGCGCCGAAATCATGGCCGGCCACCTGCAGGCGGAAGTCCGGGGCGCTTTCGCTCTCGCCCTTGTCGTTGGGAACCAACTTGGCCTTCACGTTGAGGGTCAGGGTGTGGAGCTGGCCGGTGAAGCCGTTTTTCTCTGCGGTGAAGGTGCCGATGTTTGCCATGATGTTTTCTCCTTTCGGGTTGGACAAGGTCGCGCCAGTGCGTCCTTGTTGTGATCCGCCCGGCGGGGGATGGGCGGGCCGCACCGCGCAGCGGTCGCAACACCGTGGAGAACCTGGAAGCGAAAAGAATTTGTCCCGCGAGGAATGCGCGCAGCGCAGGGGAAATTGTTTTCGCTGGAAGGTTGCGGCCATGAAGCCCAGCCACCGCCAGGATTCACAACAACACAAGGACGCACTGGCCGCCCGCTCCCGAATGGAGACATGGCCGACTCGGCATCCCCGCGCGAAGGCTTCACCGGCCAGCGCCCTGACACGGGCAAGGACAACCCCGACGACAAGGGTGCAGGCGCCCCTGACGTAGCAAGCGGCTTCTGGCGTGAGGCATGGTGTGGAAGCTTTATAGACAAGGCCGGGCGGCGTGTCGGTGAACCCTCCTCCATCGAGACGACCAGGCGACGAACCGCCAGCGTCGAGCACGGCACGCGTTCGCGCAACCTGCGGCAGCAAGCCGGGGCGTAGCCCCACGAGTCCCGCCCATGCGGCGGGGCGCGCTAAACTGCCGCGAAGCGATACGTCACCGGATAGTTTAGAGGAGATATTATGGAAGGCATGCCCTCTTGGGTTAATACTGTTATTGCCGTTGGCGGTGTCCTAGGAACGATAGTTACCGCTGTCGCAACTTTTTTCCTATGGCGCGTAACCAGGACTCTTGCGCATGAAACGACAAGGATGGCTGAAGCTGCGTCTCAACCGCATGTCGTCGTGACTCTCACCCCTAATCGATGGTCAATGCGGCACTTTGATATTCACATCGATAACACCGGAAATGCGACGGCGTATGACATTTCTATTGCCTTCGATCCTCCACTAGAAAATGGAGAGGCACGCGGAGATCGGATCGAAGTTCCATTTCAGAAAATCAGTGTCCTAAAACCTGGACAAGGCATGATGAGTTATTTGTCTGAATTCGAGCCGTTGAAGGGCAAGACCTACGAGGTCGACATTAGTTGGAAGCGTGATGCGACCAGCCAACAGCGTCAGAAAAATTCATATACATTGAGTATGCTCGATCATGAAGGAATCAGTCGTCTCGGAGATGAACCACTAGTGGAGATCGCCAAGCATATTAAGAAAATTGAGGAAAACTGGAGCCCGGTTGCTAAGGGCCAAAAACGCACAAAAGTAGATGTGTTTAGTGGTCTAGATAGGCTGCATGAGCGCCGCAAAGCGAATCGCCTGCGTCGTCAATGGCAACGAGAACAAGAGGCTGATTCTTCGACGAATACGCAACCTGAAACTCCGAATTCTCAGCAATAGCTCGCTTTAAAACCGCGCCCAGGACGGAATGGCCTGGGCGCGGTTTTCTTTCAACTCGATGCGCCGCCACACAGCGAAGCGCCCCGGCCGGAGCCGGGGCGCTCGATGGTGGTGAAGATCAAGCGGCGAGTGCGTGGGCCTGTTGCTCGCCAGCGTTGTTGATAGCTTCCGGTTCCTCCTCCGTCACTGCCTGCGGCGCAGCCTGAGCCGTGGTGCCATCGTTGCCTTCGGTTTTGAAGATCGCGGGCATCCAGCCGGTGCCGTCCACCAGCCGTTCGGCTTCGCGGGCCATGTCGCCTTTTTTCAGCTTCGCCAAGCGGGTGACGTGCGCCGGGGCGTACTCACCCACGGCTTCCAGGATCGCCGCCTTTGGCACGTGCCGGAAATAGCCTTCGCTGGTGGGCCGCCACCAGGCGGCCATATCCAGGCCCACGGCCTGCGCCAGTGCCGCGCCCGGTTGCTGCGTCGTGGCGCGAGGCGTCACCACGTCCACCGTCGCAGCCAAGCACACGGCAAGCAGCCGCACCAGTTCGTCCTGCTCCATCGCCAGCAGCGCCGCGAACAATCCAGCGCTGTCCTCGGGGAGCTTGCCGCGCCAAGTGTCTTGCAGTGCGCGCAGCGCCACGGCGGCAGGCGATTCGGGCCAGTCGGGGGCCATGCCTTCCAGCCGGTCTTGCACGGTCAGGCGCACGCCCAGCGGCAAGTCGTGACCGTTGCAGCTGTCCTGCAAGACGGCCTGCACCATGCCATGCACCAGCGCGGCGAGCGCACCGTGCGGGTGCCGGGCGACTTCGATTTGCAGTGCGGCGGTGCGGTGGGCGCTCAGTCGCTGCGCCAGCCTGTCGGACAGACTCATGGCCTTGGGCGCGTCGTCGGCGTCCTCATGCTCGTCATTGGCGGCGTCGCCTTCGGCACTGCCGAAACCGCGCCGCAGTTTTTCCAGGGTGCGCAGGGCCTTGGCCTCGGCTTCGCGCAGCAGCCCGCGATGAATCACGGCCTCGCCGCTGCGGTCGAGGGTGACGATGGCACCGGCCACGGCGCGCACGTCTGGCGCATAGCCCTGCAGGGCGTCCTCCACGGCGTGCAGGTCCCTGGCGACCTGTGCGCGGCGCGATTCCAGCGCTTCGATCTTGTCCTGGTCCTCAGCGTCGCAGGCTTCTTCCAGTTCGGCGTCGAGCTGGTCGAGGCGGGTTTGCAGCGAGGCGAGGCGGCGGGCTTCGCGGGCGCTGGGTTCGCGGCGCTGGCGCGGTGCGCTCTGGAACGCCTGCCGCTCGGCGTAGCTCAGGTGCGGCACGGCTTCCACCCACGCCCAGCCCTCGGCGCGCACCTCCCCGGCCAGGGCGTCCAGCTTTGCGCGCACCAGCGTTTCCAGCAAGGCGCTATCGGTCAGGTAGGTTCCGGCATCGCCTTCCGCGAACAGGTCGCGGCGGATGCCGCCGCCGGCCGCCTTGTAAGCGTCCAGCCCGGCGAAGCGCACCCAGGGATGGGTGGCGTCGATCTCGCGTTCGGTCAGGCGTGCGCGCAGCGCGGACGGGCTACGCTGCCATTCCGGCGCATCGTAGTAGGCGACTTCCTGCGCAGCGTGGTCGTCGGTGACGGTCAGGGCCATCAACTGTTCCAGCGTCGCGGCCCCGGCGCGATAGTCGGCCAGCAGGCGCGGCGAGACGTTCGCCAGCTTCAGGCGGCGCTGCACCACCAGCGGGGTCACGCCGAAGTCGGCGGCAATGTCCTCGATGGGTCGGCCTTCCTTGACCAGTGCGGCGAAGGCCGCGAACTGGTCGGCGGGGTGCATGGCCTCGCGCTGTACGTTCTCCGCGAGGCTTACGGTACGGGCAGACGCATCGGCCACCAGCAGGCACGGCACCTCGTAGTCGGCGGCGATGCGCTTTTTCTTCGCCAGCAGCTTCAACGCCGTTAGGCGGCGGTCGCCTGCCGCCACTTCGTACTGCTCGCCATTGGCGGCGAGGATGACGATCAGATTTTGTAGCAGGCCGACGCGGGCGATGCTCGCGGCCAGCTCGGGGATGGACTGGCGCGGGGTCCTGCGGACGTTGCGCTTGGAACGACGCGGCAACAACTGCGAGAGAGGAACCAAGATCAGGTTCTTGGTCGGGTCTGCCGCTTCCAGCGGTGCGGCGGCTGCGATGGCGTCGGTAGTGAGTACGGCGTTCATGGTGAGTTCTCCTGAGCTGTGGGGATGCAGCGGTGAGAGAAGCGGCAAGGCTGCTGCCTGCCCCTGCCGCGTAGGGATTCAGGCTTTCAACTGGCTCAGGCCATCGGCCAGCAGCCAGAGCGCACGGTTGAGGCGGATGTTCTGATCGATGCCCTGTACCGGGCGAGTGTGCTGGCGACGTCCGCTGGCACTGCGCTCGCGTAGGCCACCTTGGATCAAGTTTTCCTGCACGCGGTTGAGCGTGCTCCACAAATCCGGACGGCGATCATCGAGGCGACGTGGCATCAGGATCTGTGCTTCGCTGATGGGCGCGGGCTTGTTCGGGTCGTCGTACTTGAGAGCCAGCGCCGCGCGGGCGAACACCTCCGCTTCCCCGGCGTCGAGGGTGAGGGCGCGCATGGCATCGCGGGATTGCTGCGCCCGGTCGAAGCCCTGTAGGACTTCGTAAGCGCCTTCAATCACCTGCGCCGCCACGTCGCCCTTATGGGGCACACGCACGTCGGCCACGGTATCGCCGCAGACCAAGCCATTACCGCAAACGAAGCGGAACATCCCGGCCAGCATCTGATAACTGCTGGTGCCGTCATGGGAGTTCAGCAGGATGATTTCGTTGGCCTCCGCACCATTGATCTGGCTGGCATGGCGCAAGCGGACCAGGTGCTTGGTGTGCTCGCGCTTGCCTTCATCACGCACGCGGGTCTGCATGACCATGAAGGGTTGGAACCCTTCTTTGCGCAGTTCCGTCAACACGGCGGCGGTGGGGATGTAGCTGTACCGCTCGGAGCGACTTTCGTGCGCGGTCTCGGCGAAGATGGACGGGGCCACGGCCCGGATTTGGTCATCCGACAAGGGCCGTTCCGAACGCAGCATGGGGGAACGGGACGCGAAACGAGAGGCGAGTTGCATGATCTTTCTCCTGACAAAGAAGGCTTTGCTCTGCACCGCACACCGGATTCCTAGATTCGGAGCCCAAGCCTTGGCTTTGGCTGTTGTGCGGTCGGCACGAGGAACCCGGTCGGCCCTGTTGCCACCGTCTTTCCTGAGTTCATCGCCCGCGACGGTCAGGAGGGCGCGGCTGGGGGGCGTCAAGGAGATAAGCGCAGGGTTGGTGCGGCCCGCAGGCGCAGCCGAGGACACGGCCCTGCGCGCCTTGACGGCAGCCGGCCGCGCACTACAGTCGCGGAGAAGGTGATGAAGTCAGGAAAGACGGCTGGACAGGCACCGGCGCGCCTACGCGCCGACTGCACGCAAGCGGAGCGCGCAGGCCCGGATCTAAGGAATCCGGGCCGTAGGCGTCAGCCGAGCGCAGCGAGGGAACGATGGAAGCCCGTGAGGGGCGAGACTCGCGTCGCGAGGCTCGATGCGCAGCACGACAGCGCGCCCGGCCCGCGCTTGGGGGCCGGGGACGTCCTGCTATAGATCAGACATGGAAAGCCTGGTTAAGATGGCAGCCTGGGCCACACGGAGCGCATCAGCATGCCCATCATCAAACGCGCCTGGGCAGCCTTTCAGGCCCGCCGCAAATGGCCGTTGCAGGACATGAGCGATGGGGTACTGGCCGTCCTGGGAGCCGTCTCCTTCCTGATCGCTGGGTACTGGACGATGGCCATGGCGGATGTGCTGCCAGACCTGGTGCGCGCCACGAACCGTCACGGCATCACCGTTCCTGCCGCAGCGGCCTTCCTGTTCCTCGCGGGCCTCGGGATCACCATCTGGTTCCATGCCACCTTGGCCAAGCGCTGCCATGATCTTCTGGTGGATCGCCACTTCCGCTAAAGTGGCTCGCACGGCACTAGGAAAATTCCTACTTTCTATAGTGCATTTTTCCTATACCGCCTGGTTCGACCCTGTGGGACGCTTCCCTTGCCGGACACGGGTGCCATTGGCAGCTCTTCCCGCGTGCGTCTGAGCAACGCCTCGCCGGCAACCCCTATCCGCTTCCCGCAGATGCACCGACGCTCCGCCAATAGCCCCGTGGAACATCTCCCCGTATTCGACCAAGCGTCGCCGCGGCACGACTCAGCGCACGCCGTTGACCATGCCGTTGCTAGCATCCTTGCTCAGTTGCAAGGCGGGCAGGCCGAAGCCGTCCAGATCCTGCTTGGTTGTGGCGATGTCCAGTCCGACAATGGTCGAGGTACCCGGGTCCACGTCCACTCCCAGGGGCATGGCGGGGAATTGCACATAGTCGCGACTGGCATTCCATTGCGGGCTGCCACCGATCGCCTGCAGCACGCGGTCGACGTCGGTGCCGACTGGCTGCCCCAGCAGATCGAAGGGCAATGGGACGTCCGGATGGGAAAAGGCGATCATGTTGGTGACCTGGCCGTTTCGGAAGCGTATGGCCAGTTGACCGTAGGCGAGAGCGTCAGCCGGACGCGGTTGCCGCGCCAGTTGCGCGTCGAACTCGTGCGGATACAGATACACCACGCTGAGGGTATTCGGATGCGCGGCACTGGTGCGGGTGACGTCCGGCTGGCCGAGTGCCGCCAGAACCTGCTCCTGGCGCATGCCCAGCGCGATCGGGCCGATGCGCGTGCACGGTGCAGGCAGGGCGGCTGCCGTGGTGGAGGCGGCAAAGGCTTGGTGTAGCGCGCACGTACAGGCATCGGCAGCGCTGCTGGCGGCCTTGGCCTGCAACATGGCCATGCCGAAGGCGAGCAAGGCGAACAGCGATAGAGAGCGGGATGTCATGGCGAATCTCCGGTAGCGGATCGTCCGTGGGCGGAGCCGGATGAACGGGTTGCCGTGCCAGCCTTAAAGCCTGTTCAAAGTCTCGCGAGCTAGAGACGAACAGGGCATAGGCGGCCCCATGAAAATAGCTGAGGAAGCGGATCGGACTCCCGCTCAAGTTTACGAGTGGTAAATGAGCCTTGCGACGGGGCCGCCTAGACTGGCAAGCGAAGCGCGCAGGCCCGGATCAAGTATCCGGGCCGAAGGTTCGATGCGTAGCACAACAGCGCGATTGGCCCTCCCTTGAGGGCCGGGGACGCCCATGCAATTCTCCATGCACGTTATAGAGGCAAATTTCCTGTCGGGCTTCAATGATTTGCTACTATCTCCAAGCACGGAGAGGCATAGGACCGGGTCGCAGCAGTTGGGTGGTAGAGGGTGAAAATCTAGAACATGGCGCATTGAAGATGCTCCGTGGGCCCACCATGCCAACGTGCTAGTGCTCCAAAAATAGTACAAGGACTTTGGTATGGTCGACGGATCTAGGGATAGGTTTTCAGCCGGTGAGCAGGGCCTGGGGTACATCTATCAGGCACGTCTCGCCTTGCTGCAACTGCTGCAGTTGCCGGAAGACACTGCTGTCTTCTTAGAAAAGGATGACGACCTCGACTTCATCGACGGTGACGGCGGCAAGTCCTTGGCCTCGCTCAAGCACAAGGCGATCGGTGATAGGTTGACCGACCTATCAACCGATTTTTGGAAGTCCGTCAACATCTGGCTGACGCGGTACAAGAGAGATGGCCGCGCTACATCGAACCTGCGGTTCTTCTTGTTCACCACTGGCACTGTATCGACCGGTTCGTTCCTTGCCCGTCTCCTTCCCGATCACCCTATCGCCTCCAGCGATGCGGCAACGCTGACCGAATTGGCTGTTGCGGCGCTGACTGAATCGACATCGAAACTCATTGTCCCGATAGCCGCGGCGTTCAACGAACTGAGCGATCCTGAAAAGCAGGATTTTCTCGAACGCATCCTGATCCTCGATGGCAGCCCGCGCATCGGCGACATCCCCGCGCTCATCCGCGACACGATGCGGTCCACTTGGCGTGAGCACCGCGAGTTCGTCTTCGAACGTCTGGAGGGTTGGTGGACCGATGCCGTGATCAAGCAGTTAACAGGCGTTAGGGCAGATGGGATCTTCGGGTACGAAGTGTCAGACAAGCTCGCGCACATCGCCGAGGAATACAAGGCAGACAACCTGCCTATCACCTTCCGAGGGAAGGCTCCTGCCGACGAGATCGACACTGATGCAGACCCGCGCCTGTTTGTGGCCCAACTGCGCGAGATCGGCATTTCCTCCAATCGGATCAGAAGCGCGATTCTGGATTATTACCGGGCGTTCGAGCAACGATCGGCCTGGGCGCGCGAAAACCTGCTGGTGTTGGGAGAGGTCGAGGAGTACGAAGATCGTCTCACTGATGAGTGGAGCCGCTACAAGGATGTCGCTTTCGAAAAGCTGAAGGACAACAGCGCGGAAGAAGCCCTACGCGAAGCTGGCGCAACTCTCTACAACTGGGCGGAATTTGAGACTGGGAAGATTGAATCCCTGCGTATTCGCGCACGGGTGACAGAGCCCTATGTCCTTCGCGGCAGCTTCCACATCCTGGCGGATGCCACGCCCACGCCCAAGGTCTACTGGCATCCCAGATTCCTCGACCGCCTTGGCCAGGTGCTGGGGGTGGCTTCGTGAAACGATGGGATCAGCGCCCCTTTGAAATTCGGAACCTGTTCAACCCTGCATTTTGCGGTTTGATCCTGTTCCGCGCTCTGCATGGCTACGAGGAAGAAGACGCTCGTGGCATGCCATTCTCGCTGTCGCTGCTTGTGCTGCCCCTATGCCTGCATAAGGATTCACGCGAGGTGATCGCCAGCAGCCCACGGAGTTACTTGCTCAAGACGGCGGAGAAGAACCAGCAAATCTTGGTGGGCTTTACCGACCGCGTTACGCAGATGCTGCCATATGCCTTCGAGGGTTTCGGTCTGCTGATGGAGAGAGGCTGCATTGCCGTTGCGGACGACGGTCGCATCCAAACCGTAGCCAAGAAGGTACGCAAAACCGTCGATGGAACCGCCGAAACCGTCTCCTGCCAGAAAGTGGCACGGATCGTTGGAAAGGAATTTGCGCGCATCGCCGACCGGGCGACCGTTTATATGACTTTCGGGATTCGTCCATGAAGATTAGATCCATCCACGTCTACAGCCATACCGGTCAACGCCGTGACCTCCAGTTCAAAGTAGACGGACTCAACGTCATCACAGGTCGCTCCTCCACTGGCAAGTCTGCGCTCTCCGAGATCATCGAATACTGCATGGGACGCTCTTCGTTCAACGTCCCCGAAGGCATCATCCGCGACAAGGTGGCTTGGTTCGCCGTGATCTACCAGTTCGAGAAAGACCAGGTGCTGGTTGCCAAGCCAACCCCGTCCGGTGGTGGCGCCAGTTGCAGCATGGCAATGCTGCGAAGAGGAGCTCAATTGCAGGTGCCCGAGTTCAAGGATCTGGTGCTCAACACCGACGACGACAGCATTGTCGAACTGCTGTCGCGCCTGCTCGGCATTCCTGAGAACCGCACCGAAGTCGCACTTGAACACAGCCGCGATAGCTACGACGCGAACGTCAAACACACGTTCTACTACCTGTTCCAGAAACAAGGGCTGGTTGCAAACAAGGACCAACTTTTCTATCGGCAGAACGAGCCGTTCCAGCCGCAGGCGATCCGCGACACGCTGCCAATCCTGCTCGGCATCTCCTCGCACGATCGCTACGAGCTGGAATCGAAGCTGCGCATAGCGCAGCGCGATTTAAGGATCAGCAACAAGAAGCTGGAGCAGGCACGCGACGCGGTCGACACCTCGCACGAACAGGCCATCGGCCTTTATTCGGAAGCAAAGACGGTCGGGGTCATCGGCAACACCGACGAGAACCCGAATGCGGGTGGGATCATCGATGCGTTGAGGTCGGCGCTGTCGTGGAAGCCGGAAACGTTGCCAGACGATGACGGCAACCGGATTTCGCTTTTGGAGGATGAGCTGGTCCAGCTCCGTCAGGATCGTCGTGATACTCAGGCTCGGATTGATGCAGCACGACAGTTCGCCAAGCGGGCGGGCGGCTACGAAAGCGAGGCCGCCGAACAAATAGATCGGCTGGCCTCAATCAAGGCATTGCCGAAGAACCCCGACAGTGGCGAATGGCAATGGCCATTCAGCGAACGAAATCTAGCATTAGAGTCTCCGGTCGCCGTCGTCCTGCTCAACGAATTGGAATCACTCGACAAAGAGTTGCGCATCGCCACCGGCCAGCGCCCCAAGCTCGAAGCCTACCTGGCCGAACTGGCTGACAAGGCAGACAGGATCGCGGGCGATATAAAGCAGAAGGAAGCGGAGTTGTCCGCTGCGATTTCGGCCAACGAAGTCATCGCCCAGATGGGCACCCGCAACAACGCCGCCGCACGTGTGGTCGGCCGTATCAGCCTATTCCTCGAAACGCTCCTCCCAAATGAAGATCTTGCAAAACTGGAAGCAGAAAATCGCCGCCTCAAAAACAAAGTCAAGCAGCTGGAGGGGCAGGTCGGCGCCGACGACAGCAATGAACGCCTGACCTCGATCCTCAACAATATCTCCGCACAGGTGTCGCGATTCATCCAGAGGTTCAACCCCGGAGACGAATTCGGTCTTTACCCCGCGCGGCTCAGCCTGCCGCAGTTGACGATCGTCTTCGATCGACCCGAACGCCCCGTGCCAATGGCCCGGACAGGCGGCGGCGAAAACCATCTGGCCTACCATCTGTCGGCACTGCTTGCCCTGCACCTATTCGCGGCGCAGAACAACCGTCCTATTCCGCGCTTCCTGCTGATCGACCAACCAACCCAGGTTTACTTCCCCTCCGAGCAGCTCTACAAGGACGCCGGTGGATCGGTGCAGAAGACGGAAGCCGACGCTGACCTTGATGCGGTGCGCCGGCTGTTCGAGCTATTGTTGAAGTTTACCCAAGAGGACGTCCCAGGCTTCCAGCTAATCGTCACGGAGCACGCGAATCTGCGCGATCAGTGGTTCCAGGACGCGCTGGTCGAGAAACCGTGGACAAAGCCGCCCGCGCTTGTTCCCGAAGACTGGCCGTAAGAAACGGCGAGCTAGTAAAACAAGCTGATGTTGGACGAGTCTTCGTTTGGGGCTACGGACTTTGACCTAAGCAATTGGATGGACGGCGACTTGTCCGAAAGCATGATGCGTTGCCCTGCCTTGAAGCGAGGCAACGCATTTTCCACTTGTTCGACCTACTCCGGCGACACCCGCTCCGGGGTTGCCTCGCCAGACCACGGCAGTTCCGACGGGCACTGATTGAAAAGGCGCGTCACCCAAAGGGCAACGCGCCGGGGAGTCGCCGGGCGATCAGTGTGCAGTCATCGCCTGCAACTGCTCGATCACGCCGGGCTCAACGAACACGCATGGCTGCCTGTCCTCGATGTGCACGTTGAATACCTCGGCGAATACCTCGCGTTTCAGGTGCGCGAGGCGGCCCGTGCGGTATGCCTGTTCGGGCTGCATGCGGCCGCTGGCCAGAGAACCGCTGCGTTGCGGATCGCATTCGACCAGGGCGACAAAGCCATCGTCGAACAGCCTCTGGTGTTCAGGGCACAGCCCCCAACCCGTCACCGTGTGGTGCTCCATGCTGGCACGCAGGCCCTTGTCCAGCAGGATCGCACCGGTCTCGAACGCACTGCCACAGACAAGGCAAACGTGTTGTTCCAGCGAAACGTGCGATTTCTCGTTCATGGCGATCTCCGGTTGCTCGGGCGGAATTGCCCGGCACCGTCGCCATCACGGCGCAGCGCAAGCGGTCAGGGGTCGCAGACGGCCGCAGGCCGCCAGCGTGCCTGCGGGCACGCGCAGCCCTTGACGGCGAGAACGGCGTGGTACGTTCGAGGGAACGGCAACCACGCCCCTCACCCCACCGGAGCCAGCATCGGCAAGCGGAGCGCGCAGGCCCGGTGAGGAAGCCGGGCCGTAGGCGTCAGCGATAGAAGCCCGCCAGGGGCGAGACCCGCGTGACGGGGCTCGATGCGCAGCACGACAGCGCGACCGGCCATGTCTTCATGGCCGGGACGCCTGGATCGCAGGAGGTATCTGAAAGCCACTCGGCCGACGAAGACTCAGGTACCGACAAGGACGCTTTGCTTGGATACGCTGCAAAGCATCTCCAACATCAAGGACAGATCATGAGTTCACCCCAGACCACGACTCCGCAGCAAGCCTGCGAGGCCATCCTTATCGAGGGAAAGCGCTACAACATCGAGCGCAACATTTTGCCCAGCGAAAATGCCGTCGCCGATCGTCTGCTTGCGCGCAGAATCGAACTGACGGACGCCTACGGCGAGCTGTACGAGAGGCTGCACTCACGCCCGCGAGCACTCAAGGTCTTCCTAGACCTTTTGCTGAGCACGGCGGCGTTCTGGAGCCTGGAGAAGATTGCCCAGGCGCGCGTCTTGCGAGACGACCTGGCCAGCGTCAACCGGCAGATCGCGCGGAAGGCCGAGGAGCTGGCGCAACTTCTGGAGCGCCGTAACCACCTAAACAACACTTCTGGTTTCAGCAGCGAAACGCACTACCACGTCTGTGACGTGATCCAAGCGGCATCCGAGCATAACTACTTGTTCAATTCTTGGGTCAAAGAGCGCTTGAATGCCCTTGGCGGACAGTTCGACCTGAAATACTGGCCATCGTTGGACCAGTTCGTTCGAGAACTGGCTACCGACGCGGAGAGCGCCGGCCTGGCGGCGCGGGACCTTTTGACTGCGGCGGCCACCGTGGCGTCGCGCCCGTCGCGGGCCGACTTCTTCAAGGCGCTCTTTGCTGCGATAGAAGAGAACAGTGAATACTTACCCAGGGGCTTCAAGCTCACCGATAGCACGCTAGCGTCCTTGGCGAACTGCGTGTTGGATCTTGGGCCTGACGAACTGACCGAAAGCACCTACGTGAAGCGGCTTCGTCAGCGTGAACGAAAGGGCGTTAGGTGACCGCATGCCAGTCGCCTGCAATCTCCACGGCGGCGCAGCCCCTTCGCTGAAGCGGCCCTCAGACAATCCTGGTAGCGCCTCCCGTGAGCGCATGAGAAGCGTCATCGCCGGCGCCCCGGACGCGACTCACGCCATCACGGGGATGGGTCGCAGGTCGAGCGCGTGGCGGGCAGACGGTCGAACCATCTACGGTGAGATCGCAGCGCCAGCGCAGAGCGCGAACGGCGCGTGGAGCGAACAGGCGCCGCCTGGAGGGTCGTTTTCGAGACGGCGGGCACGCCCGAGGTTTCGACGCTCGAGGGCGTCCAAGCGGATAGAGATTTCTTATAATGACGGCAACTCCACCTGGATTCGCACCTATGGCGTTCGACGAGTCTTCGATCAAACCTATCTTCGATCTGTTGGAGAAAATGACAAAGCCCGATAATCGGCCGCGTCATACTTACCAAATTAGCAATAGCACGCGAAAGTGGCTTCTCTTCTTCATAGGATGGATGGTCTTTGGAATCATGGCGCTGGTGATTGTTCGCCAACTCCATGACTTCAATCTTCTGGGCGAGTCCGACCATATGTCTCCACATTGGTCGCTCTTGCTCATTGCACCAGCACTAGGATTTCTGTTCTTTTTACTTGCAGATTTAGGACGGGATTTCTGGCGCGAATGGCAAGAGCCATGGGGCACAGCCTACAAGCAGTTGCTCACCGACATGGAAGCAGACGCGACCTACTTGAAGGAGTTATGTAGCTTCCCCAAGGCTTTGCTCGAATATGCCCTGTTGCAATACCGTCATCGCTGGGGATGCATTGACGGGCGCGTTCAATTGCTTGCAGGCGATATCAGAAAGCTCGGTTTCTTCCCGGGTTTGATCGTAATCGCGGTGGCAATACCAAAGCTGCTTGCTAGCCAGGCAAGCGCGTTGGCATGGCACCTCGTCGCCCTGGCGGGCACGTTCATGCTCATGGCCTTCTGTGTGGGAGCTACCAGCGAGCGGCGCAATCAGGTGATCGCTTTGCTCGAATACGCGATTGCCCATGCCGAGCCGACGCCGCCTGCGGGAGTGGACGGCACACGGCTAGAGTTACCCTCGTCGCCGTAAGCGGCGTGGGCACGGGCTCAAAAGGGGAGCTGAAGCCCCCGAAGCTGCTGCCCATCAGCAGCACTGCGTTTGAAAGCAAAAAGCGTTGCCCCACTATCCAGCAGGGCAACGCATCGCCGCACCGATCAGGCCGTAGCTTGCTGCATCAGTAACTCCAGTCGATCAATCACCCTGACCTCGACGAACACACAGTCCTGGCAGGGTTCCAGCGGCACGCTGAACAGCTTCGCGAACAGCTCGCGCCGCACATGCGCCACGTCGCCCGTGCGATACGCATGCTCTGGCTTTAGGAGGTCGGTATCGGCCGCCACCGCGCTGCGCTCGGAATCACACTCGATCAACACGACGAAGCGGTCATCGGCCATCTTCCGATGCTCGTGACACAGCCCCAGCCCGTCACCGTGTGGCGCTCCAGGCGGGCGCCCCGGCCCTCTCTTGGAGGGCCGGGGATGTCCTGATTATGTACAAATGTACTACCGCAGAGAGCGATGGTTTTCGCTAGGCTAATCAACTCCATCAAAAATCGAGGTGTGTATGAGAGCCTTTCCTCTGTTGGCCATTTTTGTTTTGCCTATGCTTTTGTCCGGCTGTGACACGATCGCCAGTAAAACAAATATATTGAGCGACGATAAAATTAAATCTTCAGCCGGTGGGGCGATAGGGTACGAGCCCTCTGAGGTGGAGATTCTCAGCAAGCGCGTTGAAGGCACCAATACCTATGTAGTAGTCAGAACCAATGACAAGAAGCAATTTAGCTGCATCATAAACGGTGGAAATATATTGACCATGGGCATGACAAACCCGCCGCAGTGCGCCCCTAAAGGACAGGGTATCAAGGCTGGCCCCTTCGGCGGGTGAACCCTTGGCTCGTGCTGAACTAATTATGGGCTCAGCACGACAGCGCGACCTGTCTATGACTGCTTGCTACGCTTTTTATTCTCGTAAAAAACATGGAGATTGCCATGACTTCTTCGAGTAAAGATCGCATCCACACTGATCGGGACGCGCTCCCAAATGCCAGAAATCCGAATGGGCCAGGACTACCCATGCCTGAAGATGAAATTCCTTTCCAGGCAGATGTATGGAAAGAAAATGGTCGGGTCATTGGTGCTACCTTCAAGGGGCAGGTCGACACCGCCACCTTCAATGGAAAGATAAAGACCGGTCATGCCGAGGTCACTGTCGAGCAAGGCAATGCGTTTGGGACGGCATCTACAAACGGCACCTCAATGAATGGAAGCGTGGGCTTCAAGACCACACAAGACCATTTTGAGTTCAGTGCATCGTTCACGCCCGGTGGCGAACTCAACGGTTCGGGCAGGGTCACTGTCGGTGATATTTCTTACGAGTTTTCAAATAGTTCGGTTGGTACAACATTCAGCTTCGATAGCGGCGCCAGTGCCTCTATTAGTAGAGGTTTCGACGGGTCGTGGAGCGCGAATTGGTCTTCACCGACAATAGGCGGGTTTCAAACCTCATTGAGTTTTGGCTCAAGTAGCGATAACTGGTCTATTAACGCCAACTTCACGCTTAAACAAGATTAATATGCCAAGCTGACGCGCCTCGATGCTTCATTGATTAGGGGCGCTCACTCCTCGCTACTCTACTTAGAAATGCTAACTCTATCCCGCGTTCTTCGAGTGTCATCAGCTTCCGTTCTTATGGTGGCACTTACTGGTTGCACGTCGATCCAGAGTGGCTTAGATCGCTTCGATGATTGGCTAGGCGAGCGAGGCTCGCATGATGGACGGTATGTGGCCACTTGCTACGAGCCTGGCAACACGTTCGACGATACGACCGCTCCGCCGTGTGAACGCAGTATCAGACGGCATTGCCCGAACGGGTTCGACATATTGAGCGTTGGGGCCATGGAAAACTCTAACCCTCGCAGCTTCACCGAGAAGTACAAGGTTACGGCTGTCGCTCAGTGCAAGTGAGGTGCATCTGAATCACGCGCATAGCTCTGCGGCTTCCCCGCCGGCCGTGTCCGCACGCTGCCGCGCACAAGGAAGAGGGGGCCGAAGCCCCCTCTGTTACCCCGTTCGGTGCCCACTCGACCATCATCGCCCCTTCATGGGGGCCTGTGGCTGGACTGCATCCTGCTGCTGTACCAGGTGCTGCTCAGGCGCCTGCTCCGTCCTCCGCTCCTGCACCACGGGCGGCGTACCGGACAGATCCACCTTGACGCGATAGCCGGGTGTGCTGCCTTCGATCCAGGCGCTTCCACCTTCCAGCAGGGTCACGGACTTGATCTGATCCGGCCGCTCCATCCCTTCACGCCGCGATTCCGATGCCGCATGCGACACCGCCGCATCCGTGACGCCGGCGGGCAACTTGCTCTTGAGCATCTGGTAGAGAGGATCATGCTGTTGCTGTGGATCGGCAGGCGCCATCCCCGACGGCTCCGGCACCTTCAGCGGCGCGCGCCAGCCTTGCGGTTCTCCGTTCTCCATACGGGGCAGATGCAGCCGCTGCATGTGCTCCGACCAAGTCGGCACGCCGATGCTGTCGCGACCTGCACCAGGCGCGAGTGGCCCCCGCAGATCGGCAATGCCGTCCTGCAGCAGCCCACCCCAGCCCCGTGCGCCAAGCGTCACCCCGATGCGTAACGCGGCAACATCATCCCGATACCGTTCGATCATCGGCGCATGGCGCTGCGCCAGGTGCTGTGCAGTCGCGTCCTCCAAGACCGAGTGCTTCGGCTTGCCCTCCTTGTCCACCGGGAGGAAGTTGTAGATGGTGTGGGAATCCGTCACCAGGCCCTTCGCCGCACTGATGGGGTTGCGCAAACCACTGCGATGGTCGTCATAGCCGGCCCGCTCCAACCTCGCGATCTCTTGCTCAGTGGCATACACACGCACTTGGCCGTAGTGGCGGCTGGCGGCGCTGACGGGATCGCCCGCCATCACGTGGTTGATGACATCGTGGCCGCCTTCCGGAATACGTCGATCCAAACTGACCGCGCCGTAGCCGTTGAAGGTTTCGCCCTTCAAACCGAAGTGGTGCGCCGTAATTTCTGCCAGACCGCCGCCGAGGGAGTGACCAGTGACGGTAACCTCGGGCCGATGGTCATCATGCCTGGCTCTGCTTTCCGCTATTTCTAACGCGTGGCGGGTCAGTTCGATGGCATCTGCTGCCTGCGCGTTGTGACGTGCGAAGACCATTCCTCCATCAGCCAACAAACCATCTTGTCCCGGTTGGCGATCGAACTCGGTGCCGCGGTGGGCTACCACGATTTCACCAGTATCAATTCTTCGATAGATGATGCCTTGGTAGCCCGACGGGCTATCCATGTATTCGAGGCGTTTATACGAAACGCCGCCGATGGTCACGGGGCCACTATCCTCCCCCGTTTCCCGAGGCTTTTGATATACGTCATTTGCAAGTGCGGCATACTGCTGGCTGGTCAGGCTCATGGCACTTCCTTGGTGGAAACCACGGTCACTTTAAAGAGCTTATTGCGCAACTCTTCTTTGAATTGAGTCGGATCTGAGTTGCCTGTGTCTGGATAATTTTCTATCTTATCTCTGGGATATCCGCCGGACCAAAAGTAAGTGGTATTCGGCGTGCCACTATAAATATCCTTCTTGAATAGTCCTGGCTGAAACCGCGTTTCCTCGCGCCTTCCCGTTGCCTTCAGCGTAATTCCAACCCCACTCAGCTCGAAACGACACACACCTTTTCCGTAGTAGTCCGCATCAACCATGCCATCGACATAAATCGTCGCTACATACGTCGCTTCATTGATCTTTTGAAACCGTATAGGAATTCCATCTTCCTTCGATTTGGTCCGCACCCCTGCAATTGGTTCGACCGGCGTGCATTGCTCATAGTTGGCCATGTCGTAGAATGCCGTCCCAGCGACATGTCCAAACGGCCCTGGCGCATCTTCGATGGTCATCGTAATCCGATACGCCTGAGTGGGATGTGGGTTCTTATGATAGATAGGGTCGCCGTCGGAATCGGTCTGCCCAGTCTTGTCAGAAGTAGTCATCGCGTTACATCCGGTCAACAAAAGAAGGGAAAGAACAAAAGAAATTGAGATTTTCATGTGGATCTCAGAGCACCAGCGTGCGTTGGGCGGCGTGCTGGGCGGCGGGAATATCCTCGGATAAGCGTTGACAGGCACGTCGGATGTTAAAGCGATGTATGAGTAGCGAGCCGATCAGCATCACGAACAGCATGCCGACTTCAGGCACTCGCATAATAACGGGTAATGAAACCGGGAGCGCCAATGCCGCAATGCTGAATAAGATCATCAATAACATCGCACCGATCACACGGCGTATCGATCCGCGCAACTGTTTTGATTGAGTAGTCTGCTTACCACCGGATTGAACATACTTCCTGATCCGTGCCGCCTGCACAGCGAGTCGAGCCAATCCGCCTACAACCGCAAGGTGAAGCAAGGCGCTCACGCCAGCCACCCATTGCGCCAACACGAGCGCGGCGCCACTCGATAGACGGTAGGCGAGGACGGTCATGCAGGCCGTCAGCGAGAGCGTCAATAGGCAAAGGGTCAGCAATGCCCGTACATGCTGAACCGACTGCTGCCACTTATCAGCGGATAGTGTTTGCCGCATGGGGCCAGGTCCGATTACGTATTGAGCAGAGAGGGGGGCGGTCGCGGAAGAGGTCTTAGTGGGAGTTTTCGGGTTGCTACCCATTCGTGACGGTGAACGTCCCCGTGGCGGGATTGATAGGTGCCCAGCAATCGCTGGGAACGCCAAGGGTGCAGAGCAGGAAAGGATTATTATTACAGTAAGGGGTAAGTCCGTAGTAACCGCATCCTTGCGCTGATGACTGCCCGATTATGGCGTTACAATAGAAATGCAGCGAACAGTCCACGCTTTTTCACGGCATTTTCTCCTTGAGTTGTCCACTTAAAAAGTTGTGAGACTCAAGGGTTAGAACTTTTGAAAAACCTGTTCTGTGCAATTTTTATAGAGAATGCTGCACTCCTTGCCGGAGTTATTTTTCTGACAATTTACAATGGCTTTGCGGGTTAGCTCCTCAAGGGGGAATCCCGAGTCAGTATTCACAACTCCTCCCCCGGTGGGCGTAGCAACTGCTACACATTGATTTTCATAAGCATGAACAACACGGCACTGGTGCGAACTCGCTTTCTGGCATTTTTCCAAGGCATCCTTTTCGGCATCCCCTTTACTTAGCTTACCTGTGGATACGCCAAACTGCCCGAGATCATCGCTAGTAACCGCACCCCAGGTTTTGAGCCACTTTCCTGATGGGCGCGGGGGCGGGGCCGGTTGCTGCTGATCTTGAGGAATAGGCACGCAGGTCGCCATGGAAGGATTCCAGGCGGCGCCTGGAATCATGCCGGGTGGACACCCTTGCTCTGCCCAGGCATTTGCGCAAAAGAGTGCCCCCACTATTGGGAAAAACCAGCGCGTTAAATACTTCATCGCTAAAACTCCCACTCGGCTGCAGATCCCTTTTTGCTCAGGGCATTTGTTGTACTAGCAGCAAGTTCATGTATTCAGGTCGCGGTTCCGTCCAGCTTGGCCAAGTGAGCCAGCAGGCACAGATGGCGAACTCGGTTCCGCCCCTGCAACTCTAGCTGTAGTTTGATTTGGCAGGCTAGCATTATTATTCGGACTGTAACTGCCGTTTGCTTGCGCTTGAGGCGGCGGATACGACCCCGCCGGCTGTCCTTGCGGCCCTGGGCTCGCTGCGCTGCCGCCGCGATCGAACGCCGAGAACGCCATGAAGTTGCCCAGATTGGCCTGCCAGATCGCCGCACCAAACGTCGGCACGGTAATAATCAGCAACGTCATCAGCATGCCGATGCCGCCCTGTTGCAATGCCTGCGAACTTAACCCCTCGGGGTTGTTCAGGATGAACGTCGTTGCCCAAAAGGCCACGGCGACCTTCGTCATGAACTTTAGCACCATCCCCGTCACGACCGACAATATCGACATGGAGAACAGCGTGCCGAGGATGTAGAACAACCAGCGTTTGAACAGATCCTTCGTCGCATCAAACGCCAGGCACAGTATAAAGATCGGTCCCAGCCCAACAAGAAACGCCATGGTGAATTTATAGAGCATCAGCATCGCCCCCGCCACCATGGGCGGACTGGCCGTGCCCAGGCCGGCGAACAACAGCGCGCGCGCCTTCTGCTGCGCTACTTCGGGGTTGTCCGATACCACCTGCACCGCATCCACGGCGGTCATGGCCACCTGGGTGTACGCCAGGTTCTCGTCGATGGCCTCGGCCGCGCTGCTGTCTTGCTGACCGGTGAACAGTTCGTGGATCTCCTTATCCAAGCCGTCGGTCATGGTTTTGTGCAGCATCGTGCCATTTGCCCCCACCACTGAGGCAATCGTCACGATGAGGGTGATCCTGGCCGCTTTAGTGATCGTCACCATCGCGTTCTCCCGCGATTGCCCTGTCGCGAGCCGGTAACCGACCAACAACGTCCATAGCGTCGTTGCCGTCAAGGCGATTGCACTCACCCATTTCATGGCACGCTGCATTAGGCCCATGCCAAACGTGGCGATCTCGTTACTAAAATATTGGTCGACGATTCGAAAGAAAACGAATTCACCGACGCCCGTCCCTAGCATAGGCTGAAACCCATAGGTTGCCACATGAAAGAATCCGCCCATTTCCGTCTACCTAGTTGAAATTGGATAATGCCATCAATTGGAAAGTACGGCTTTCAACGCCGTCGCTTGCACGATTTTGCTGAGCGGGTTCCAGTCACTACTGCCCTTATTGCCATCCAGTGCACGCTTGGCCAAGCGCGACTGATCGTCCTTGAGCGCAACAATGTAGGTGTCGTAGGCGCGCATCTGCGCTTGCCAATAGTTGAGGTCCATTTCATTTTGCGCAGCGAAGCGCCGGACTTCATTGTCATTCGCGGCCAGCGCCCCCTGACTCGTCCCGCCCTGGTCACGCTGCTTTTCCACCACATCCTTGAATTTTTTATTGCGGTCGATCAGGCGCTTGAGCATGCGGACGGTTTCGTTGTACTGCGCGTTCTGAGCCATGACGATCCGTGCGCACACCTTCGTCTGTTCGTCGACCATCTTGCCCTGCATGTTCGGCGCGAGCGCCTTGAACTGATTCAACAACCCGGACAGGCCGCTGGCGTTGGCGCCCGGGCAACTGTCCTCCAGCCCGTAGTCCTGGGGACGTTCGGCAAAGTTGTCCTGCATGGGGGAGTCGCCCAGTTGCAGCCGCTGGAGCTTGATGAGCTGCTGCTGGTAGTGATCCAACTGCTTCTGGTACTGGCTGATCGTTTCCTGCCAGCGTTTGGCGGTCTCCGCGTACTCCGCAATGGCTTTTTCCATCGACAGCGGATCGTTGACGATCACCTGTGCGTTGGCCTGGCCAGCGCAGAGCCCGCCGGCAAGCAACAGGGCGGCGAACAGCGGCGAGCGCGGGATGAGGGAACGGCGTTGGCGAAATGCTGTATTCACGGCAGGTCTCGTCAGGTCAGAAGCAGTAACGGTGCGGCGGGGCGGGGGCAGTCCTACGCAGAGCGGACGCCGGCGGGGCAGAAGAGAAGAACTAGGGAGGGAGGGGAAGCACTGCGCGGCGGCCACAGGAGCAATTTCTTGCTGACGACTGCGGGTCCGCCCACCACCTGGGCTGAGGGATCAAGGCAGGTTCAGGTCCTGCTGCGGCCATGGTCCTTATGCGCAGATGGGGCAGGTTGCGGCGAACTCTGGCATAGCTAGGGGTGAATTTCCACTCCCCCCCATTCAGCCGGGGATGACCAGGTGTCGCCGAACGCCTTCTATTCTCGGCACCCCGGTGCAGAGGTAGGAAAAATCTGACCCCTCGACGCGGCAATCTCCCACTGCATCTATGCCGGCAGATTTGTCAACACCCGCCTGAGCGGGATCACGTACCTTGGCCCAGCCTGAGATGCAGGCGACCACCCGTTAGGGAAAGGAAACGTGATGCGTCACCACATTGCAACCAAGCTGGCCGCCGCCACACTGACGCTGCTCACGGGCAGCGCGGCGGCGTGCTGCCCGGATATCGGCCATATCCTCGGTCCGGCCAGTACCGGACTGGGGTCGAGTTACCCACAGGCTCGCAATCTATCTCTGTCGGATACGACGCGGGTGTATGTCTTCCAAAGGGAGGGCGTGAGCTATCTGCAAGTCAACGACCTGAGCGGCCATGCGCGCACTGCCATCGGCTGGGTCGAGAACACGCGTTGGGTCATGCCCATCGGCGTCGATGCCGATCGCACGACGATCCTGCCGGTGGGCTCACCGGTGCCGGCCGATACACTACTGGTCTACGAAGCGGACGATGTGACCGTCCGCCTACAAAAAGCCCCGGGCGGCGACCTCTGGCTCATCGTGCCCAAACAGTGACGAGGAGCGACTGCCCACGGGCTCTACCAGGAGCAAGCTGATTTTCCGCGCATGGCGGCGCCGGCAGGCGCCGCCATGCGAGCGCACGCGACTGGACAGTTCCGCCAGGGCTTCGAGTTCGCGGCGGCCGCTGGGTGGAACGTGCGCCGTGTCCGCGAAGACCGACACAGCGATGCCCTGAGCGCTACTGATGCTGCCAACGCGTGCTTTGATCGTATGCCGCGTCGATGGCGGCAGGCAAGCGACAGCTTGGAGCGTGCAACGATACGCGGCGAGTTGCAGGCCGACGGACAGCGTCTGCGGCTGGCCGCGCAGGCAGACATGAAGTTCAGAATGGCAGGCATTGGCGAACTTCACGGAGCGATAGATGTGGAACAGCCCGTGCGTCTCGATCTCCAGCGGATACAGCGCCTGAATGTACTCATCTAGCAATTGCGATTGGATGTATCCCGTGCGGATCATGCGCAACGCGGCTTCGGCATGCCCGCGGGATCGGAGATAGGTCTCAATCTCCCGGCGCAATTTGTTGATCTGCACGTGGATATCGACGTAGCCAATCGCGCGCTCGCGCAAACTCCGCTCCGACAGCCAGTAGCTGGCCCTTGCCGCGTTGAGCGCCTGTCGCTCAGCCTGGGCCTTGGCTTTTGCCGCCGCGAGTACGAGGGAAATACGGCTACCGAGCACGACCAGACCGGTGGCCGCTACTGCCAGCAGGACCTGGGCGACGAAGCCGCCAGCGTCGTAGGAGCCCAACTCGCCGGATGTCTGCAACAGGAGCGCTATGGCAATGTTGGCCAGCACGACACCCACGGCCGCGCCGCGCCATCCGTGCAAGCAGGTGAGCATGATCGCAGGGGCGATCAGCAGCGCCATCAAGATGACACGTTGAGCGCTGCCGAGGGGTGATAGGGCTGCCACGCTGAACAGCACGGCGGTTGCCAAGCCGGCAGCGGCCCCGTGCAGATGCAGGCGTCGAGGTGCGGGCTGGCGGCGGCGAAGCCAGAGCAAAGCCGGCAGCACGACCATCAACATGCCCAGGTAGTCGCCGACCGCGAAACGCGCGAACTTGGTACCACTGATCGTCGAGGCGGGGCCAGCGAGCACGATGTTGACAGCGATCGTGCAAGCGGCACCCCACACGGCCGCAGCCAACAAGGTCGGAACGAGCCACGTTTCCAGGCGGTGACTCTTGAGCCTCATTCGGATGGCGAGTGGCACGGCGGCGAACAGCGCTGTCAGTACCCAAGGGCTGCCATAGGCCCATACGGGATCGACCCCGAGCGTCTTGATCGCTGGCACGCGCAGGATCAAGAGCGACGACACGTCTGCCAGCAGCATCCAAGGCAATAGGCGACGTGGCAGGAACAGCAGTGCCGCCACTCGCAGGCCCGCCGGCAAATACATCTGATCGAAAGAAGCGTGCCAGGCGAGGTAGAAACTGCAGCAGTAGAGGATGGCGGTCAGCAACCCCTGCGCCGCGGTGGTGATCTTCTTGCACCCGTCCATGGAGATTCCCGCACATGAGCGTCCGCGCAGAGCTTACAAGACGCTACCCAGGCGGCAGGTAGACAGTTGTGGTACGTGCCAGGATCGCGCGCTGCCCGCGCCACTCCGCCGACCGCCGTCGGTCAGTATGGTCAGTGCGCGATGGCCATGGCGAACAGGGGCGTGGCGGTATCCCCGAAAAGTCTCAGACGCAATCGCTTTCTGGATCAGCGGGCGATACCAGTCAAGGTGTGTAGCCCCACTGCGTGATGATGGTTTCCACGATGTGTTGATTCGGTACGCTCGCGCCTGGACAGGTCATCAGAAATGTTCGGCGTGCCGCCGCCGTCGCCGGCGGGTTGAACGCCGGGCTCCATACCTGGATGGCGTGGAAGGCTGCGATTGGCGCGGCGCATTGGGGACTCGGAGTGCCGAATCCAGACACGCTGGCCATGCAAAGAAAGACCGAGCAAGAATCAGGCGCCTGAGCGCGAGCTGGGGCGCTCAGGCCGAGGCTTAAAGCCGCAGCCAGTGCGAAAGTGGCGGAAATGGCGCGTAGTTTCATGATGAACCTCCCTGGTTGCTGAAATGACGTGCTTGTTTCGGGGCGACTTGCGATAAGCGTGGCTCAACGAGACCGCGCCGGCGCCGCTTCCTGTGGCGTCGGCTGGACTAGGCGATGCGTGGTTCTCGGCATGGCGGATGGCTTTATAGCCGGTTGTAGAAGCGGACGGCGAGGTCCGAGAGATGTGGTGAAGTTATACGGCGCGAAGGTGGGGATAGCGCTTGAGCACGTGCATAGTTAGCCATCAGTGCTCCAGAGTGAGGGCTCGCGCCGCGTTACTTTACCCAAACTTTGACTGACCACAACTTCAGGGAATTCCTGAATGTGAGGCTTGGGCCCTGCCTCTCTGCAATCATCTGAATTTAAAGGATATTTTATGAAAGTGTCATCGCCACCGCAGCGATTGCTGGCAGGCGCTGGTCACCGTGGACAAAGGGAGGAGGCCATGCTGTCTCCACGCCTGCTGACGGGGCGCACCTAGAGGACAGCGCCCGGTGCTGAGCATTGCACCGATGCCCGCTGGCAGCGTCAACCCTATGCCGCCATCACTGCCAGCGGCTGGCGTAATGCACCAGCAGGCGTAGCAAAAAGGGGGCCGAAGCCCCCAACGTCAAAGCAAACCGTGCTCTAAGAACGACACAGCAACGGTGCCCGCGACGATGACGTGATCCAGCATGCGAATGTCCACCAGCGCCAGCGCCTGGCGAAGCCGTGAAGTCATCGCTTTATCGCCCGGGCTCGGCTCGGTGCCTCCGCTCGGATGGTTGTGGGAAACGATGACCGCCGCCGCATTGAGCCGTAGCGCCTGCTTCACCACCTCGCGCGGATGCACGTCGGCGGCGTCGATCGTGCCGTGGAACATCTCTACGTAGTCGATCAGACGATGCTTTGTGTCCAGGAACAACACCGCGAAGACTTCGTGCTCGAAGCCGGCCAACTTGGCCAGCAGGTACTCCTTCACTGCCGTCGGCGAAGCGAATGCTTCACCGCGCGGCATCTTTTGTTCGATGACCTGACGCGCGGCCTCCAGAATCTGGTCAGCATCGGCCGGCCGGTAACGGCCCCGACCATTGCGTACCATCAGCGGAGTGTCGAGAGAATTGGTCAGTTGCGACATGATCGTGCTCCGGTTGCTCGGGCGGAATTGCCCGGAACCGGCGCCTCACGGCGCAGCGCAAGCCGTCACAGGAGCGCAGCCGGCCAACGGCCGCAAGCGTGCGAGCACGCGCAGTCCTTGCACGGCGAGAACGCCGTGATACGGTGAAACGAACAGCAAGACCGCCCATACCCCACCCACTGCACATGCCTGCCTTTGGGCAAGCGGAGCGCGCAGGCCCGGATCAACAAGCCGGGCCGTAGGCGTCAGCCTCGCGGAGCGAGGAAATGAAAGAAGCCGAAGGAGCGAAACCCCGCAGGTGTGACGATTCATCCAGCGCGGTTGCCAGGCGGCTGGCCAGGGTATCAACCCAGGCCCTGCACCCACGCCACTGCCAGAGGCACCGTTACCACGGCCAGCACCGTGCTCAGCATCACCGACAAGGCGGCTTTTTCGGGATGGACACCCAGGTTGCTGGAGATCACCACGGTGTTCCCCGCCATCGGCGTCGCCAGCATGAGCGCAACGACTGCAAGCGTCTCCGTTGGAAGCCCCGCCACATAGTGGAAGGCAAGGATGCCGAGGAATGGATAGGCCACGTGCTTCCAGCCGATGGCCGCCAAGAGGAACGGCCAATCCACCTCGATCTTGCGGTAGGCCGCGAGCGTGATGCCGATGACCATCATGCCCAGCACGCTGTACGCCCCCTTGAAGTTGGACAGGCTGGAAACGACGATCTCGCCAAGCTGGATATCCAGCATTTTGAAGGCCATGCCGATCAGCGCGGCATAGAGGATCGGCAGCCGCACAATCCGGCCCAGGCTTTGCCGCGTGTCCAGTACGCCACGCGCGGTGATGAAGTAGCCCACGGTGAACTCGTAGATGTTCACGCCGATAATGATGAAAACCGCGATGGCGATTTGTTTCTCGTTGAACAAGGCAAATACCAGCGGTAGCGCGAAATAGCCCGTATTGCCCGTGCCTCCGGCGAACGAGAAAAGGTTGGCGCGGCCATCTCGCCACAACAGCCGCCCAATGGCATAGGCGACAGCCGCTGCAACGGACGCTGTCACCAAGGCACCCAGCGAATAGATGAAGTAGGACCAATCGGCAGGTGACTGGAGAATGGAAACGAAGATGACGAACGGCGAGATGATATAAATCAAAAGCGCCGAGATGTCGCCTGATTTGATCTTCAGTGCGGAGCCCACGGTCCACCCCAGCCCCGCAATGAAGATCAGAAAAAGCACCCTTGTGATTATGTCGATGGTCATCTGTGATTCGGTCCGTCAACGGTTAAGTTGGACGACGGTTCCGGCAGGTAAGGTATGCGAGCCGTAGCAGCGCTGTAGCCACCGGCGCCCCCTAATCTCCCCCCGTCCGTGCATGCAACGTAGGTTGCTGAATATTACAAGATCGCCCGGTCGCCATCGCTTGGTTGTGGTGGCCGACACCAGGGCCCGGCGCAGCGCGGCCAGCGCCTTCTTTGCGCGGGGAGTGAGCCCCTGGGTGTTGTGCAGCGCGGCCTTGACTTCGTACACGCCGTCGAGCCGGTCGAGCACCGACGTGCGCTTGGTGGCATCGACTACCTTGAAGGTTTCCGGCGCCGTATGCTGAAATTCGTCGCTCATCAGCGCCTCGATATCTTCACCGTCGAGCAGACGAACCGCGTCCCGCAGCGACGCGAGCTGGGTGCCGGTGCCGGCCTCGTCGACCAAGCAGAGCAGCGATAGCGTATGGGGACGAAGGTGCCGATCCAGATAGGCACCATCCGTGTGGAAGTCGAAGCTGACAGTGCCCCCACTCGATATGCTCTTGCCAACATCGGGAATCGGCGCAATCTCGTGCACCAGCGCCCCCTCTTTTTCCTCACGGTATCCGAAGGGGTTAAGGCCAAGCGCCTGAGTGACGCCGAGCAAGCACAACTCCGACACACTGCTTTTTCCTCTTGGCCGCTTTCCATCGACAGGCGGCGTTGGAAGGGTAGTATCTATTGGTAACCCGGAAAGTTCCACGAAACCCTTCCCTGACCGGATTTCCTCCTTGAGTTGTGCAATATCGGGCAGATGCCTGTCTGCGAGCTTCGCACTTTCCAATATGGCATTGCCGTCTATGCGATCAATATCTACCGAAATGGCGTTGATTTCATTGAACCAATCCTTAGCGCTATTTTTCGTCAAGTTGACCATGACAACTCTCCTGGCGTTGCCTACGAATTGCCGCCACCGGATAGCACGGGGGCAGGCATGGGCCGGGAAGCCCATGCGCGGCTTAATATATGTGATGGGCGATATTGATTATGGCTTTTTAGGCCATAATCAATGCCAGTAAAGAAATAGTCGCGGTGTTTTTCAGGATTTTTACTGAGTTATGAACTTTATTTTTAAATAGCTATAAATCGCACAAGAATAAGTTAAGCAAATTCGTTGCTATCAACCCGAATCGCACGTATATGCAGCGGCATCAGCAAGCAAGACAGTGCAGGAGATAGCGGTCAAGCGGCGACGGCGGCTGAAACTACGGATTCGTCATTGCTGGCGGAAGGCCGTACCTGCTCCAGCAGGTGATCCTCGAACGTGGTCAGGGCTTCCAGTAACTGCTCGCGTGTGGGAGGCGCGTAGGAAAACGTCATCGAGCTATTGGTCGAGTGCTTCATCAGGTGCGCAATCGTAAACGCATGCACGTTCAGGCGCGTCAGTGTGGTGGTAAAGGTGCGTCGCAGATCGTGCATGGACCACGAGTGATCGCATGCTTCCCGAACGAGCTTGATGTGGTACTGCGGTGGACAGGCCACATGGCCCGTCTTCGATTTGGCATAGCCGAACACGAAGTCGTTGATCCTCGCCGCGTAGCGCCGCTCCAAGATCGTGCGCGCCAGCGGCGCGAGCGGAAAGGTGTAGGACTGCCCATTCTTGGTGTCCCGGAACGTCACCTCGTTCTTCTTGAAATCCACGTCGGTGCTCCACCGCAGTGTCGCGGACTCAATAGAACGGCTAGCCGTGATGAGCGTGAACAGGATGTAGTCGGCCACTACGGGCTTCAACGCCTCGCAGGCATACCACCACTTCACGAAATAGGGCTTCGTCGTATCGAGAAATCCGCTGCGCCGGTTCATCCGGCTCCAGCGCCGGGCAGTCTTGAGGATGGCAACCGGATTGGAGAAGCCCACCTCGGCCAGACGATGCTTGCTGATCGCGTAGTTGTAGGCAGCCTGGAGATACTTGAAGTGCTGATTGATGGTGCGGGTGATTGGTGCGGGCTGGCCGCCGCGCCGACGCTTGGCAAGCATGCGTGAGCCTACATCGAAGCGTGCCAGCACTTCATCCTGCGTGATCTCGCGGTATGGGCGCTTGAGCCAGTTGGGCAGTACGACCTTCACGATCTCGACCGTCTCATGCGATCGGCCGTCCGGCTTGGTCTTGAACGCCTGCCCCTCATGGCCACCGAAGTGCTTGATGGCTGCGTCAATGCTCTTCTTGGTATTGGGCCGGTGCGAGACCTCGTTCCTGTATTCCAGGAAGAGTTCTCCGAGCGTGGCGTCGATAGGGCCTCGCTCACGCTCGGCGTAGGGATCTTTGCCTTCCAACAACTGCGCTTTCAAGAGCAGGGCTTTCTTGCGCGCCTGATCGACAGTCATGGGGCCGTACTCTCCAAGCTTCCGCTTCGGCACCTTCTTGCCGATGCGGACCTGGAGATAGAACACCTTTTTGGTCGCTGAAACGCGTAGACCGAAGCCGGTCAATTCGTCGTCCATGTATAGCGTTTGCTCTCCAACCGCGGCCGGCGGCAGGGACTTTACAAAGGACTGTGTGAGCTTGGGCATCTTGGACTCCTCTAGGCTACGCGCAGCCAATCCCAGGCTACACATAGGCTACACGCGGGCTACAAGTTGATCGCAGCCCATCCAAGTCCAGTGCGTTGTGGCGCACTGGAAAGTCATTCCAGAACAATGACTTAGCGCAAGAATAGTGAGCATTCCCAGCGCCTGCAAGGGCTTGCGAAATGCCACTCTAGATGCTTATGAGTCCTCTGCTCTAACCGACTGAGCTATAGGCCCTATAGCGCGGTGGAGTATACCGGGGGTGGCGGGGATCGCCAAACCCTTGTCGGGCATAAAAAAACCGGAGCCTGGGCTCCGGTT
>Ga0157358_1000019_pt1 | contig 64963 bp, 48 predicted proteins | sample AttcapACBM2_FD_111484 | JGI IMG/M metagenome (GOLD analysis project Ga0157358, IMG submission 111484) | Fungus gardens microbial communities from leaf cutter ant in Botucatu, State of São Paulo, Brazil - Atta capiguara ACBM2 | ecosystem: Host-associated > Fungi > Mycelium > Unclassified ... | reverse complement strand
AATCCAGGTTGCCTAAAGGAGCAATAGCTAAAGTTTGCATTTCTTTGGTCATTCAAACCCTCTCTGTATTAAGCAATATTGCCGCACTTTCCCTGAGCGGTTCACAAGACTACGTGAACGATAACGAGAAAGGAGAGCAATCTGTGCTACTTCGACTACAAAGTTATCCACAAGTTCACTATCAGCTGTGCGTAATATACACACATTTCTCGGGAAGGGGAGCAGGCCGGAAAGATTTTTACGAGGAGGACTTCCTCTGCGGCACGATGCTCATGCAACAGAGGAATAGTATACCAAAAAAAATGAGAAGAGGTTACTGCGGCGTAAATCGACGTAAATGTTGCACCGTCGCCAGCCAGGCGGCAACCCAGCCGATCATGGCCGAAATCAGCAGCAGCAGCAGGCTTTCATCCCAGGCCAGCCCGTGCAGGCTAAAGGTGGTGCCGAACACGGCGGCAACCTGGGTGACCACCGATTCCAGGCGGAAAACCAGGATTTCGGACAGCGCCAGCGACAGCAGCGCGCCGCAGAAGCCCAGCAGCGCGCCGCCATACAGAAACGGTCGCAGAATAAAGCCGTCGGTCGCGCCGATCAGCTTCTGCACGTTAATCGTGTCGCGACGAGCAAAAATACTGAGCCGCACGCTGTTGCCGATCACCAGGAAGACCGCCACGATCATCAGGATGCCGATCATGGTCGCTACCTGGCCGACCAAACCTGCCAGCGCCGCCAGCCGGGCAAACCAGCTGTCGTCCATTTTTACTTCATCCACGCCCTGCACTTTCGCCACGCGGGAGCTGAGGTTCTTCATGGTGTCTGAGTTTTGAAAATTGATTTGCGGCGTGATGATGGCTACGGCCGGCAGCGGATTCTGCTCCAGCATATCCATCGCGCCGCCAAAACCGGACCAGTTGCGGAACTCGCCCATCGCTTCTTCGCGCGACAGGTAGTTAACCTTATCCACACCCTCTTCTTTTTTCAGCTGGGCCACAACGTTCTCCGCCGCGTCGTCATCCAGCGTTTTGCTCAGATACACCGTCAGCTGCGGCGCGGGATACCACTGCTGCGCTGCGCTGCTGACGTTTTTCCACACCATAAAGCACACGCTTGGCAAGGTCAGAGAGATGGCGATCACCATCACCGTCAATAGCGTCGCCAGCGGCTGACGCCACATGTCGGACAGGGTGCCGCGCAGCGCATAGCGCCACTGCTCCTGCCAGCCGCCCTTCAGCGCTTTGCTTTTGGAAGGCTGCTTCGCCGCTTTTGGCGCGGCCGGACGCGGGTTACGCTTATTCGCCATAGTTGCCTCCGTGCAGACGCCCCTGATTCAGCGTCATCAGACGATAGTTGCGGCGGGCGATCAGCGCCCGGTCGTGAGTAGCCATCAGCACGGTCACGCCCACGCGGTTGAACTCTTCAAACAGGCGCAGAATATCTTCGGACAGGGCTTCATCCAGGTTGCCGGTTGGTTCATCCGCCAGCAGCACCGCAGGCTTGTTAACCACCGCGCGAGCGATGCCAACACGCTGCTGTTCGCCGCCCGACAGCTGAATAGGATAACTTTTCGCTTTGTCCAGCAGACCGACTTTATCCAGCGCGGCAGACACGCGACGGCGAATATCTTCCCCGCTTGCGCCCGCGATAATCAGCGGAATAGCCACGTTGTCATAGACGGACCTGTCCATCAGCAGATGGTGATCCTGGAAAATCATGCCGATCTGGCGGCGTAAAAAAGGCACTTCCCGGCTTTTCAGGCGGCTGATGTCGTGCCCACTGAACCAGATATGGCCGGCGCTGGGGCGCTCGATGCCGCAGATCAGTTTCAGCAGGGTGCTTTTCCCCGCCCCGGAATGCCCGGTCAGAAACGCCATTTCTCCCGGTTGCAGATGAAAATCCACTCCCTGTAGCGCTTGCCGACCGCCGAGATAAGCCTTACTGACTTCTTCAAAGCGAATCATCCTAACTAGTCCTCTCGGGCAAATAGTGCCTCTATAAAATCGTCTGCCTTGAACGAGCGTAAATCTTCAATGCCTTCGCCGACGCCGATGTAGCGAATAGGAATACCGAACTGATCGGCCACCGAGAAGATCACGCCGCCTTTGGCGGTGCCGTCCAGCTTGGTCAGCGTGATGCCCGTCAGGCCCACCGCCTCATGGAACAGCTTAGTCTGGCTGATGGCGTTCTGGCCGGTGCTGGCGTCAATGGTCAGCATGACCTCGTGCGGCGCCTGCTCGTCCAGTTTTTTCATCACGCGCGTGATTTTCTTCAGCTCTTCCATCAGGTGCGATTTATTCTGCAAACGGCCTGCCGTATCGGCAATCAGGACGTCGACGTTGCGCGCTTTCGCCGCCTGAATCGCATCGAAAATGACCGAGGCGGAATCCGCGCCGGTATGCTGGGCGACAACAGGAATGTTGTTACGCTGCCCCCAGACCTGGAGCTGTTCGACCGCTGCCGCGCGGAAGGTGTCGCCCGCCGCCAGCATGACCGATTTGCCTTCCGCCTGATACTGGCGCGCCAGCTTGCCGATGGTGGTGGTTTTACCCACGCCGTTGACGCCGACCATCAGGATAACGAACGGCGTTTTGCCGGTGACGTCCAGCGGCGCCTCGACTTTCGCCAGAATGTCGGCCATTTCCTGCTTCAGCAGCCCGTATAGCGCTTCGGCGTCGCGCAGCTGTTTGCGGCTTGCCTGAGCGGTCAGGTTGGTAATGATGCGGCGCGTGGTCTCGACGCCTACGTCGGCGATCAGCAGCTGCTCTTCCAACTCTTCAAACAGCTCATCATCGATTTTTTTACCGCGGAACAGGCTGACGAAGCCGGAACCTAAATTCTGTCGCGTTTTAACCAGGCTGCGCTTCAGGCGGGCGAAGAAGCCTTCTTTGGTCGGGCGCGCCTGCTCTTCCGCAGCCTGCTCCTGCTCTTCAGCGGCGTTAGCCTGCTCAACTTTAACCAGCGCGGCAGCGACGGATTCTTCTTCCTCAATGACCTTCAGCTCAGCTTCTGAGGCACCGGCAGAGAGCGCGGCGGCTTCCAGTTCTTCCGGCGTGATGTCATCGGCCTGTTCGGCGGCGATCGCAGCTTCTTCCGGTTCCGGCGCGTTAGCAACAATCTCTTCAGGCAGAGGTTCCGGCTCCGCCTGTACGGCCGCCGTCTCTTCCGGCAGCCATTCTTCTTCTGGTTCCGCCTTAGCGACCGCAAGCTCTTCCGGCAACGGCTCTTCTTCCGGTTCCGGCCTGGCGGCTACGCTCGCTTCCGGCAGCCACTCTTCTTCTGGCTCCGCCTTAGCGACCGCAAGCTCTTCCGGCAACGGCTCCTCTTTCGGCTCCGTCCTGGCGGCAGGTTTAGCGGCTGCGCGCGCTTCCGGCTCTGTTCTGGCCTGTTCGTTCGGGTCTCGTACTGCCTGCTCGCGAGCGACGGTTTCCGTCACTTCTACAACGGCTTCGGCGCGCTGCTCCACGTCAGGGGGCGTGGCGGCGTCTGCGGTTTCGCTCTGCTGCTGTTCTGACGTTTGGACCTCTTCCTCAGGCGCTTTTTCTTCGCGTCCTAATCCCAGCCAGGAAAAAAAGCCACGTTTTTTATTTTTTGCCATGGTGCAACCACACTCCTCGCGGGGAAAAAAACCGTCAGGTCTCTGAAAATAATCTTAATCCCCTAGTCTAACACTTTCCTGCTGACGCAACACAGCACCCTTTTTACGTTTCCTCTGCCCGGTAAGCCCGTTAAACTGTGCAACAAATTATGAAGAGTTAAGTCAGATGAATAAAAAACCTCGCGGCGGCAGCGCCGGACAGATCCGCATCATTGGCGGCCAGTGGCGCGGCAGAAAGCTGCCGGTGCCCGACAGTGCCGGACTGCGCCCTACCACCGATCGCGTGCGTGAGACGCTGTTTAACTGGCTGGCGCCCGATATTCAGGGCGCGCGTTGTCTGGACTGCTTTGCCGGCAGCGGCGCGCTGGGGCTGGAAGCGCTGTCGCGCCATGCGGCCTCGGCTACGCTGCTGGAGCTGGAGCGCCCGGTCGCGCAGCAGCTGGAGAAAAACCTGGCCACGCTGGGCGCGGCAAACGGCCGCGTGATTAATACCAATACGCTACAGTTTCTGGCGAAGCCTGGCGAACCTCACCAGATGGCCTTTATCGATCCGCCGTTCCGCAAAGGGCTGCTGGAAGAAACGCTGACGCTGCTGGAAAGCCAGGGCTGGCTGGCGGAAGAAGCCTTAATCTATGTAGAAAGCGAAGTGGAAAGCGGCGTGCCGCCCGTGCCGGTAAACTGGCAGCTGTACCGCGAGAAGGTCGCCGGACAGGTTGCCTGTCGTCTTTATGTTCGTCGTTCCCCTGAGAAGAGAGAAAGCCATGCTGATTAATCTGGGCAGAGCGCTGATGGTATGCGTATGGGCCTTTTTGCTGCTCAACCTGATCCATCCTTACCCCGCGCCGCTAAAATATTTTATTAACGTCGCGCTGTTCTTTATGGTGATTATGCACGGCTTACAGCTGGTGCTGATGCGCGCCACGCAGGCTAAAGAGGCGCCAAAACTGAGCGGCGCGCTTCAGGCTAAGATCTTCTTTTTTGGCGTGTTTGAACTGCTGGCCTGGCAGAAAAAGCAGTTTCCCAAACAGTAGGCGGCCGGGTCGTCTTTCCGGCCATGCCGTCAGCGCGGCCGGAAGGCGATAAATCGCGTGCCCTGTACCTGTAGTTCGCCCTTTTCTCCCCGTGCCAGCTGGTGATAGTCGCTGGCTTTCAGTACCAGCTTAAAATCTCCCGCGCCGTTCAGCGGATGGAACCACGCTTCGTATCGCATTGTTTCGACCGGAATATTTTCACGCTGGCGCGAGCGTAGGGCAGAGGTGGAGACTTCCCGTTTGTCTTTGATTTCGACCGGCAGGCTGCGTACGGGCGAAGCATCGTTGACCGCCACTTCCTGTCGCTGTTTGATAAATTGCCGGGTTGCCAGCACGGCGATAATGGCCAGCGTAATAAAAAAAATCAGGGGTGGCTTCACGACTTTTCCTCTTTTTTGCAGCGTAAACAGAAAGAATACAACCAGAGACCTCTCATTGTCACATCGTTGGCCCCTGTCCTAAACTAAAACCAGAACTGTGGAATTTAGCATCTAAAAACAAAGGGACACATTATGATCTGGTCGTTTCTGGCAGTGCTTTTTTCCGGCTGGCTGTACGTTGACGCTACTTACCGTGGCCCGCAATGGCAGCGCTGGGTCTTTAAACCGGTCACGCTTTTACTGCTGCTCGCCTGGGCCTGGCAAGCGCCAGCGTTAAGCGCCACGGATTATCTCATTCTGTTTGGTCTGCTGGCGACGCTGGTCGGCGATGCGCTGATGCTGCTGCCCGAACGGCGGATGCTCTACGCTATCGGCGCATTTTTCCTCTCGCATCTGCTTTATACCATCTGCTTCGCCAGCCATATGACGCTGACGTTCTTCTGGCCGATCCCATTGACCGTATTGGTTATCGGCGCGCTGCTGATTGCGGCTATCTGGACAAAGCTGGAGGATCTGCGCTGGCCGGTTTGCACCTTTATCGGCATGACGCTGCTGATGGTCTGGCTGACCACCGAGCAATACGTTTTCCGGCCGACGGACTACGGTTTCTCATTAATGGTCGGAACGTCGCTGCTGCTGCTCGCCAATATCGTTTGGCTGGTTAGCCACTATCGTCGCCGCTTTGCCGCCGACAGTGCCATCACGGCCGCCTGTTATTTCGCGGGTCACTTTATGATCGTCCGCTCGCTCTATCTCTGATTTATGCCTTGACTCTGGAGTCAGCTCCAGAGTGTAAGATAAGCCTGGCGGGGAAGCAGCCCGTCAGGCTTATCTGGAGGCGTCATGCAACAACACCCATTTTCTCCCTGCCTTTGCGGGCAGCGCCACGCGGCCGGACAGCAAGGTTGCAGCAGGCCGCGTCCCGAACTGGGGAAAATCACCTCTTTTCACATCCAGTGCGCCACCGCCAGCGATCCGCTGCCTGAGAAAGAAGAAAGCATCGGCGCGGACTACAGCTGGCAAATCGGCGGCATGGACTGTCCGGGCTGCGCCAGGAAAATCGAAAACGCTGTAGGCCAGCTGCAAGGCGTCACTCAGGCTCGCGTCCTGTTCGCTACGGAAAAGCTGGTGGTAAGCGCCGATAAAGATGTGCAGCAGCAGGTTGAGCAGGCGGTTGCCAGAGCCGGGTTTACCCTGCGCTCTGCCACGCAGCCAGCGGCAAAGTCAGCCGGGTTCTGGCGGGAAAACGGCATGCTGCTGCTACTCGGCGGGCTTCTGCTCGCCAGCTGGCTGCTACAGACGATCGATCCGCAGGCCGGGAAAGTCGCGTTTATCGTCACCACGCTGGCGGGCTGCTGGCCCGTTGCCCGTACCGCCCTGCGCCTGATGCGCAGCGGGACGCCTTTTGCCATTGAAACGTTAATGACCGTAGCCGCGCTTGGCGCGCTTTTTATCGGTGCGACCGCAGAGGCGGCCATGGTGCTGCTGCTGTTTATGCTTGGGGAACGTCTGGAGGCTTTTGCAGCAGGGCGCGCGCGCCGTGGCGTAACGGCGCTGATGGCGTTAAAACCCGAGCAGGCGTTGCGCATCCGGAACGAGGTGCGTGAAACCGTGGCCGTGAGCGCGCTACGGCCTGGCGATCTTATTGAGGTTGCCGCAGGCGGGCGCCTGCCTGCCGGCGCCAGCCTGGTCGCATCCTTCGCCAGCTTTGATGAAAGCGCGCTGACTGGCGAATCCATGCCGGTAGAGCGGCAGGCAGGCGAAGCCGTGGCGGCAGGCAGCCTGAGCGTCGATAGCCTGGTGAGGCTGAAAGTCACGTCAAAACCTGGCCAGAGCGCTATCGACCGTATCCTGCATTTGATTGAAGAAGCAGACGCTAACCGCGCGCCGGTCGAACGTTTTCTCGATCGGTTCAGCCGCATTTACACGCCGCTGGTGATGGCTGTCGCGCTGCTGGTGGCAACCGTGCCGCCGCTGTTCTTTGCCGGCGACTGGCCGTCATGGATTTATAAAGGGCTGACTTTGCTGCTGATCGGCTGCCCCTGCGCGCTGGTGATCTCTACGCCAGCGGCGATCACCTCCGGCCTGGCCGCTGCGGCCCGCCATGGCGTACTGATTAAGGGCGGCGCGGCGCTGGAAAGCCTCAACGGCGTGCGCACGCTGGCGTTCGACAAAACCGGCACGCTGACCGAAGGCAAACCCCGTATTGAGAGCATTCAGGCCTTTGCTGCCCTCAGCGAAGCGGAACTGCTGACTAAAGCCGCTGCCGTTGAGCAGGGTTCTTCTCATCCGCTGGCCAGGGCGATTGTGCGGCTGGCAGAGCAGCGCCAGCTTGTTATACCTGCCGCTACGGCGCAGCGGGCGGTGGCAGGAAGCGGTATAGAAGCAACAGTGAGCGGTCACAAACTTTTAATCTGCGCGCCCGCTGGACTAAGGCTGACAGCAGAACAGCTGAAGATTGTGGCGGAGCTGGAGTCGGCGGGAAATACGGTGGTCATTATCGTACAGGATGCTATGCCGATCGGACTTATCGCACTGCGCGATACGCTACGTGCGGACGCTGTTGCCGCACTGAGCGAACTTCATGCTTTAAACATAGAAACGGTCATGCTGACCGGCGACAACCCGCGCGCGGCGGCCGCTATCGCCAACGAGCTTGCCATCAGCTATCGCGCGGGCCTGCTGCCTGCGGACAAAGTAGCGGCCATTCATGAGCTAAACCAACGGCGCGCCGTAGCGATGGTCGGCGACGGCATCAACGATGCGCCTGCAATGAAAGCGGCAACGGTGGGCATTGCGATGGGCGGCGGCAGCGACGTCGCGCTGGAAACCGCCGACGCGGCGCTGGCGCATAACCGGCTGGCGGGCCTGGCGACGATGATCCGCCTGGCACGCGCCACCCATGCCAATATCCGGCAGAATATTGCGCTGGCGCTCGGGCTGAAGGGGGTATTTCTGGTCACCACGCTGCTGGGCATTACCGGGCTGTGGCTGGCCGTGCTGGCGGACTCCGGCGCCACCGCGTTGGTCACGGCGAACGCGCTACGATTGCTGAGTAAGCGCTAACTTTACAACCTGCCCGTGGTGATACGGGCAGGACGCGGCGCTACAACCCCTTTTTTAACAGATAGCGATAGGGTAATTCCTCGGTTGCCTGTGCCAGCAGCGTATGTTCCATAAAGCGGCAGAAACCGGGGATATCGCGCGTGGTGGCCGGATCGTCGGCGATAACCAGCAGCGTTTCGCCCTCCTGCATATGACGTACGGCTTTACGCACCATCATCACCGGCTCAGGACAGCGCAGGCCCAAAGCATCCAGGGTTTGGTCGGGATTTGCGAACGGTTCGCTCATAACATTCTCAATCAGACAGGAAATGCCCCTATTTTACCCCCGACGTCGGTATGTGCAAGCCAGGCTCTGAACGACAACGTTTGCGCTAAAATTAACCATTGCATTAGCAGGCTGATTCGGTAAGATGCCGCGCAATCGCTCAGGCGAGACAATTTTTTGGGTTCCCTCACCCCATAGTTAAAAAAGGCTACATCGATGATCTCTTTCTCTTCTCGTCAGCGTACACATGCGCTGATCTGGCTATCGCTGTTCCATCTGCTGGTTATTACCTCCAGTAATTATCTGGTGCAGCTGCCCATTTCGATTTTTGGTTTCCATACCACCTGGGGCGCGTTCAGCTTTCCCTTTATCTTTCTGGCTACCGATTTAACGGTACGAATTTTCGGCGCGCCGCTGGCCCGACGAATTATTCTTGCGGTGATGATCCCGGCGCTGTTTATCTCCTATAGCATTTCTGCGCTGTTCTATCAGGGCGAATGGCAGGGACTGGGCGCGTTGGCAAGCGTTAACCTGTTTGTCGCTCGTATCGCCTGCGCCAGCTTTATGGCCTATGCGCTGGGACAAATCCTCGACGTGCACGTTTTTAACCGCTTGCGCAAGCTGCCGCAATGGTGGGTAGCCCCCGCCTCCGCTATGTTCCTGGGCAATATCAGCGACACGCTGGCGTTCTTTTTTATCGCTTTCTACAAAAGCCCCGATCCGTTTATGGCTCAGAACTGGGTAGAAATTGCGCTGGTGGACTATAGCTTTAAGGTGCTTATCTGCATGATTTTCTTCCTGCCGGCCTATGGCGTGCTGTTAAACGCCACGCTGAAGCGGATAACGGAAAAATCCTCTGGCGCTCAGGTCAACTTCGGCTAGTCTGTCACTTTGTGGCGTCGCGCCCGGCCATGCATTTTGGCGGGCAGCGCGCCACGGCAGGTTGCTTTTAGCCGCTGATTACTATTGTATAAGTTGCTGAACAGCGCGAACGACTAACGTAAAAGGGATCACGATGCGTAACTTACTGAAATATGCCGGTATCGGTTTACTGGTGGTCGGACTGGCCGCCTGCGACGGCAAAGATGATAAAGCCGCTGCCGATGATAACGGCGTCAGCAGCAGCCAAAGCAGCCAGACCGTTACCCTGATGGACGGCAAGCTCAGCTTCTCGCTGCCGGCAGGCATGTCCGATCAAAGTGGAAAAATGGGCACGCAGGCCAATAATATGCACGTGTACGCCGATGCCAGCGGCCAGAAAGCGATTATCGTGATTGCGGGCGACGCCACGAATGAAAGCCTGGACGTGCTGGCGAAGCGCCTGGAAGATCAGCAGCGTAACCGCGATGCGCAGCTGCAGGTAGTGACCAATAAATCTGTCGAGCTGAAAGGCCAGCCAGCACAGCAGCTGGATTCGGTGATTTCGGCCAAGGGCCAGTCTTCCTGGTCGTCAGTGCTGCTGGCGAAAGTTGACGGCAAACTGCTGACCCTGCAGATTACGCTGCCTGCGGACAATCAGCAGCAGTCGCAGACCGAAGCAGAGAATATTATCAACACGGTAGTGCTGAAATAATTTCCCTTTAAAAAAATAGCGCCCGGCGGAAATATCGGGCGCTATTTTTATTTACGCGGCGGTTTTGCAACAGCCTTTTCCCGACCGCGCCGTTTACTAATTCCTGTTGCCGTTGTGATGGGAAACGGCTACCTGGCCTGTTACTTTCCCGGCTTACTCCTTACTGGCTAACATTTCCCTGTGGGCAATGCCTGACAGATCGGCTTACAGACCTGCGTGTTCGCGAATATATTTTCGGGCCTTAACGGCATATTCGAACGGATTCGCCAGCGCCGGATCCTGCTCCGCCTCCACCACCATCCAGCCTTTGTAACCCGACTCGTCCAGGATTTTAAACACCGGATCAAAATCAATCACGCCATCGCCGGGAACGGTAAAGGTACCTTTTTTTACGCCGTCCAGGAAAGAGAGCCGCTGGCTTCTGACCTGTGCCACCACCTCATCACGCACGTCCTTCAGATGTACGTGATTGATTCGCGGCAGATATTTTTCCAGAATGGCCAGCATTTGCGCCTGGCTGCCTTCCGAGTAGTAGGCATGGCCGGTATCGAACAACAGATAAACGTTGTCCTGGGTCAACGACATAAATTTGTCGATCTCTGCCGCAGTCTGAATGGCCGTCCCCATATGATGGTGCAAACAAACCTGCATGCCTTTTTCCGCCGCCAGCGCGGCCAGCTCGTTATAGCCCTCCGCCGTCAGCCGCCACTCCTCTTCGGTAAAATGCGGCTTCTCTTCCAGCACCGCCAGCGTGGTGCCCTGAATGCTTTTGCTCTGCTCGGAGCAGCCGATCACTTTAGCGCCCACCGCGTGAAGAAAGTCGCGATGGTTGATAAATTCATCAATGGTTTTTGCCCTGTCGCCATTGGCGAAAAAGGTGCTGAACCAGGCGTTGCAGATTTGAATACCGCGAATGTTCAGCATCGGTTTCAGCACCGCCGGATCGCGCGGATATTTACTGCCGACCTCACTGCCGGTGAAGCCAGCCAGCGCCATTTCGCTGACGATTTGCTGGAAAGTGTTTTCTGCACCCAGCTCAGGCATATCGTCATTGGTCCAGCCAATCGGGGCTATCGCCAGCTTTACGTTCTCTTTGTTCATGGTGGTGCCTCAGCGGTCTGTCATTAAGATGGCGCGGCGCGCCTGCCTGGGCTTTCCGCGCGTAGGATCGGCCTGTTGCGCCTGAAGGTTAGCGAAGCAGTTCGCGCTCGATCAGCTCACGGGTTTCCACGGCCTGATATTTCATTTTTTCCGGATAGCCAAACAGCGAGGCGGCAACTATCGACTCGCCGCCGACTTTATGAGTGCGGTTGGCAAAATCCATCTCGCGCAGGGTTTTAAACAGCGTATCGAAATCCACTTCGCCCTCACCCACGCCCACGTGCTGATGGATGGTGGCATCCACGCCTGGCGGATTGACGATATAGCGGCAGTGTTTGGTGTGGTTCATGGTATCGGCGATGAGCACGTGTGAAAGGTCGCCGCCCGCATATTCCAGCATGCTTTTTACGTCGCCTTTGCCTTTGTCGTAGAAGAAGGTATGCGGCACGCTATAAAGATATTTGACGTTTTCGCTGCGGAACGACTTCACCAGATCGGCAGTTTCGTTGTTTTCTTCGCAGAAATCCCAGGGGTGTGACTGAATTTCAATGCGAATACCTTCCCGCTCGACGATGGGCAGCAGCTCCTCCATAGAGCGGTAAAACATCTCTTCGCAGATCTCCGGTTCGTTCGGCGTGCCGGAAAGCTCGGTATTGATAACCTGCACGCCAGTTTCCACCGCGATTTCAATCATACGCTTCCAGTTGCGCACGGCCGCCTGGCGACGTGCCTCATCCGGGCCTGACCAACGGTAGACCACGATATAGGAAGAGATTTCCAGCCCGGTTTCACGCAGCGCGTTTTTGTATTCGGTGATGATTTCCCGGCTGGCCCTGGGATGTTTGTAGAACGGATTAATCTGCGGATGCGGCGACTGCTCAATATATTTGTAGCCCCACTCCGCCACCTGGTGAACCATTTTGGTGATGCCCAAATCTTTAATGACGTCTACATCAAAGGCGATTTTCATCGGTTTCTCCCTGCTAATCATTTGACAACCCCTCTGCCTGCGCAGAGGAGTCGGTCGGCATTATTTGTTGTAAAACGCCGGACGCGGCGGCAGCTCAACGCTTTCAATCGCCCCGCTTTCCTGCGCCTTCAGGCAGGCATCTGCCGCTACGGAAGCCGCATAGCCATCCCATGCGGAAGGGCCGTGCAGTTGGCCAGCCGTGACGTCATTGATAAACGCCTGTAGCTCAACGTCATAGGCATCGATAAAGCGATCCTTCCAGTCGGTCAGAATGGAAGTGGACAGCTTCGCCTCTTTACGCAGCTGGACAGAGGCTGGCTCCGGCAGTCTGGCGATCCCGGTTTCGCCCACGACCTCACACTGGATGTCGTAGCCATAGGCGCAGTTAACGAAGATTTCGACGTCGATGCGCACGCCTTTTTGCGTTTCAAACAGCACGATTTGCGGATCGCGCAGCTTCGCATGCGTATTTTTGGTATCACGCGGGAAAACCACCTGAACCGTTTTATAGTCGTCCTCGGTCAGCCAGCGCAGCACGTCCAGCTCGTGGATCAGCGTGCTGGTGATCGCCATATCGGTGGTATAGCTTTCTGGTACGCTTGGGTTGCGATGGGCGCAGTGCAGCATCAGCGGCTCGCCGATATCGCCGTTGGTGATAACCTGCTTTAACGCGCGATAGCCGGTATCGTAAGGACGCATAAAGCCCACCTGCACCAGACGCTTGCCGTGGGCAATTTCAGCCTCCACCACGCGGCGGCAGCCTTCAGCCGTCAGCGCCAGCGGCTTTTCACAAAATACCGGTTTGCCCGCCGCGATGGCCGCGAGCGTAAATTCTTCATGCGTGGGATCCCAGGAGGTGACGATTAGCGCGTCAACGTCAGAGGAGCGAATAACATCGTGGCCGTTGGCATAGACTTCCGCCTCCAGACCCAGACGGCTAACCACGCCTTTAGCGCCTTCGATATTAATATCGGAGACGGCCACCACTTTCGCGCCCTGCAACACTTTGCTGCAGCGACGAATATGTTCCTGACCGATTGCGCCGGTGCCGATTACGCCAAGTTTCAGTGTCATAACTACTCCGTTCGAATGTAGGGTATAGGGGAGTCTTCCGGACGGGAAAACCCGTCCGGTTCAGGCCACAGAGAATGAATTAGTATTTACGTGCCTGGTCGAGATGCTCGTTCAGCATGTGGGCCACGGCGTTAATGCGTTCGGACTGCGATACCTGCGCGCCGCCCACGTGCCACCAGCTGAAATATTTGTGCACCATGGTTTTTGGCAGCACTTTAATGTCAATCAGCGTGGATACCGGCGACTGACGCGCTTCTTCCAACGCCTGCTTCAGCTGCGCCAGCGTGGTGACGCGCCATGTTTTACAGCCGTAGCCAGCGGCGATGGCGGCGAAATCTACCGGGATCAGGCCGCCGTCCAGCTTGCCGCCTTCGGCATTGCGGAAGCGGAACTCGGTGGTAAAGCTGTCCATGCCGTGTTCCATTTGCAGGTTGTTGATGCAGCCGTTAGTCATGTTGTCGAACAGCACCACGTTGATTTTGGCGTTCTCCTGGAGAGAGGTCACCAGCTCGGAGTGCAGCATCATAAAGGAGCCGTCGCCGACCAGCGTGTAGACCTCGCGGTGCGGCTCGGCCAGCTTGACCCCGAGCGAAGCGTTGACCTCGTAGCCCATACAGGAATAGCCGTACTCAACGTGATAGCCGTTGTAATCCTTATTGCGCCACACGCGTTGCAGATCGCCCGGCAGGCTACCGGCCGCGGCGACGATCACCGCATCCTTTGGGAGATTTTCATTTAGCGTACCCAGCACGCTGCTTTGCGTCAGGAACGAATCGGTCAGCCGGTTGAATTCGGCAAAAACGGCCTCACGATCCAGACGATCGTCAATCTCCGGCACAAAACCCTCGTTGCTGTAAACCGCCTGATAAACGCGCTGCGTTTCCTTCAATAATTTGCTCTGTGCCTGAGCAATTTTCTCTCCCCAGCCGCTGGTGAAGCCCTGAGCGGCCAGCCGGTTATCCAGTGCGGTAAGCGCCTCGCGCGCATCGGCCACCACCTGTACGCCGTCCAGCTTCCAGGCATCAAAGCTGCTGACGTTAACGTTGAGATAGCTGACGTCCGGGTTCTGGAAGATCCATTTTGAAGCGGTGGTGAAATCGGTGTAACGCGTGCCGACGCCAATCACCAGATCGGCCTCCTTCGCCAGCAGGTTGGCCGCCAGGCAGCCGGTTTCACCCACGCCGCCGACGTTCAGCGGATGATCGGAAAGGATCGTGCCCTTACCGGCCTGCGTTTCCGCAAACGGGATTTGATGACGCTCGGCAAACTGGCGGAGCGCCTCGCCCGCTTCGGAATATTTCACGCCGCCGCCGCAGACAATCAGCGGCTTGCGTTTGCCGGCGATCAGCTTCAGCGCGGCCGCCAGCTGGGCTTCGGTCGGCAGACGGCGATCGAGCAGGTGCACGCGCTTCTGGAAGAAATAGTCGGGATAATCCCAGGCTTCGCCCTGCACGTCCTGCGGCAGCGAAAGGGTAACGGCGCCGGTTTCTGCCGGATCGGTCAGCACGCGCATGGCGTTGATGCAGGCGGTCATCAGCTGTTCCGGGCGGTTTATCCGATCCCAGTATTTGCTGACCGCGCGAAACGCATCGTTGGTGCTGATGCTAAGATCGTGACTCTGTTCAATCTGTTGCAGCACCGGATCGGGCTGGCGGGTAGCAAACACATCGCCAGGCAGCAGCAGTAAAGGAATACGGTTAGCGGAAGCGGTGCCCGCAGCGGTGATCATATTGGCCGCGCCAGGCCCCACGGAAGAGGTGCAGGCGATGATCTCCCGCCGCAGCTTCTGCTTGGCGTAGCCGATAGCGGCGTGCGCCATGCCCTGTTCGTTACGCCCCTGACGCACGATCAGATCGCCGCTGTCCTGCTCCAGCGCCTGCCCCAGCCCCAGCACGTTGCCGTGGCCGAAAATAGCAAAAATGCCCTTCACAAACTTGGTTTCGACGCCATCTACCGACAGATACTGATTGTCGAGAAATCTGACTAAAGCCTGTGCCGTGGTTAATCTGATCTTGCCCATTTGCTCTTCCTTACGGTACGGCGACAGACCGTCGGTCTGCCGCGTTTCGCCCGAGTAATCGCCACTGCGGTAATGGCCGAAAATGAAACGTGAGGCGATTATAAACAAATATTTTTTTCACTAAACCACATTACAGAAGAAACATTTCATTTTGCGAGTGAGATCAAATTATGCCCTGCAACGCACATCGCCGGAATGCCTGGCCCGGCAGCAGCAGCATGGCCTGATGCCAGCAACAAAAATGCGGATTATTTCTTTATATATCAAATAAATAATTAATATAAACACACATTTTTTAACCTGTCTGTTGCCTGGCTGAAACCATGAAAAGAGTGCCGTGACAGCGCCATATCGCCGCAAAATGCGAGAGTTTTAGCCACTTCACATTTTTGGGGTATAAATTTCATTCTTGGTTGAAGTTGAAATATTTATTCCCCATACTGATTTTCACTTCATATCCGGACGCCGCTATGCGTTCAGGAGGATGCGCTGACACAGCGCGGCTGGCCTATCACAGAAGGAAACAGAATGAGTACACAACAGAAGCGGCTTGATGTGATCTGTATCGGGCGCATTGCCGTTGACCTCTATGGTCAGCAGATTGGTGCCCGGCTGGAAGATATGAGCACATTTTCCAAATATCTGGGCGGGTCGTCCGGCAATGTTGCTTACGGTACGGCCATTCAGGGGCTGAAATCCGGTATGTTGGCCCGCGTGGGCGATGAGCATATGGGCCGCTTTCTGCGGGAAGAGCTGCAGCGCGTAGGTGCGGATACCGAATGCCTGATCACGGATAAAACCCGCCTGACAGGCCTGGTGATCCTCGGGATCAAAGATCAGGATACTTTCCCGCTGGTGTTCTATCGGGATAACTGCGCTGATATGGGCCTGACGCCTGAAGATATTCAGGAAGATTACATCGCCTCTTCCCGCGCCGTGGCGGTGACCGGCACGCATCTGTCTCATCCTGATACCCGCGCTGCCGTGCTGAAGGCGTTGGACATCGCTCGTCGCCACGGTCTGCGCACCGCGCTGGACATTGATTATCGTCCGGTTCTGTGGGGGCTGACCTCGCTCGGTGACGGTGAAACCCGCTTTATCGAATCCAGCCACGTGACGCAGCAGCTGCAGGAAGTGCTGCATTATTTCGATCTGGTGGTCGGCACCGAAGAGGAGTTTCATATCGCCGGCGGCAGTACCGATACGCTGACCGCGTTGAAAAACGTCCGTCAGGCAACTAAAGCGACGCTGGTTTGCAAACGAGGAGCGCTGGGCTGCGTGGTGCTGGAGGGCGAAATCCCGACAAGCTGGGAGCAGACGAAACTGCAAAGCGGCGTGCGCGTGGAAGTGTTGAACGTGCTGGGCGCGGGCGATGCTTTTATGTCCGGCCTGCTGCGCGGCTGGCTGAACGATGAGAGCTGGGAACAGGCGTGCCGCTACGCCAACGCCTGCGGCGCGCTGGTGGTTTCGCGTCACGGCTGCGCGCCGGCGATGCCGACCAAAGCCGAGCTGGATGACTTCCTGAGCCGCGATAAAGAAGTTAAGCGGCCCGACCTGGACAGCCGCCTGAATCACCTGCATCGCGTTACCACGCGTAAACAGCAGTGGCCGGAGCTGTGCGTGTTCGCTTTTGACCATCGTAAACAGCTGGTAGATATGGCGAACGAGGCGGGCGTGGACACGACCCGCCTGCCGGAGCTGAAAACGCTATTGCTGCGCGCGGCGCAGGAAGCCGCCACGGAAGCCGGGCTGGATCGCCGTAGCGGCATTCTGGCCGATACCACCTTCGGGCAATCCACGCTGAATGCGATTACCGGCAAAGGCTGGTGGATCGGTCGTCCGATTGAGATGCCAGGCTCAAGGCCGCTGCGTCTGGAGCATGGCAATATCGGTTCGCAGCTGGTGGACTGGCCGCAGGAGCATGTGGTGAAGTGCCTGGTTTTCTATCATCCGCACGACAGCGCCGAGCTGCGTAAAGAGCAGGACGAGCTCATCCTTGACGTCTGGCAAGGCTGTAATAAGACCGGCCATGAACTGCTGCTGGAAGTGATCCTGCCGGAAAATAATCCGGATAAACAAGAGTCTTACTATCTGGAGATGCTGAGCCACTTCTATTCGCTGGGCATCCAGCCGGACTGGTGGAAACTGCCGCCGCTGAGCCTGGAAAGCTGGCAGGCCATCAGCGGGCTGATTGAGCAGCAGGATCCCTGGTGTCGCGGCATTTTGATCCTGGGACTGGATGCGCCGGAAGAGAAGCTGAAGGCGGGATTCGCCGCGGCGGCGCAGGCTCCCTGGGTAAAAGGTTTTGCGGTAGGCCGCACTATTTTTGGCCAGCCTTCACGCCAGTGGCTGCAAGGTGAACTTAATGACGAAGCCCTGATCGCTGAGGTAAAAGGGAATTATCTGCGTCTGATCGACTACTGGCGGGAAGTCCGTCCTGCAACCTGACCTTCCGTGCCTGTGCCGCCCGCCAGCTTCATTTTCCGTCCGCTGGCGGTGCGGTTAATTTCACCTGTTTTGTAACTTCCTCCCGGTTTACGTTTTTAAAAAAGGCGAACGTCGGCAAAGCCGCAGCGATCGTGTTTTTTTCTGTGATGGAATTCATATAGCGATGAAATAGAACCGCTGAATTTCGTTAGCAAGTGAAATTTTTTGTTCATCTGATAGAATAACCGCCAGAAGAATATGACTAAAATTTAGCGAGCCTGAGTCAATGACTATTACCCCAACACAGCTTTCCCTGTTACAGGACGATATTCGTCGTCGCTACGATACCCTGAGTAAGCGCCTTAAACAGGTGGCTCGCTATATCCTCGACAACAGCAACAGTATCGCTTTTGACACCGTAGCCTCGATCGCCCAGCAGGCCGACGTGCCGCCTTCTACGCTAATTCGCTTCTCCAACGCATTTGGCTTCAGCGGCTTTAACGAAATGAAGCAGGTGTTTCGTCAGCATCTGATGGAAGAAACCGTTAACTATACCGAGCGCGCGCGTTTGTTCCGCCAGACTTCGACGGATGAAACGGCCACGCCGCCGGAAAACCCGGCTGAAATTCTCAACGTCTTTACCATGGTCAATTCCCAGGCTTTGCAGCAGCTGGCGATGCAGACCAACCCGGAACAGCTGAATAAAGCCGTAGAGCTGCTGGCGCAGGCGGAAAATATCTATGTGATTGGCCTGCGTCGTTCGTTCAGCGTCGCTTCCTATCTGACCTATGCGCTGCGCCATCTGGAACGTCGCGCTTTTTTAATCGACGGCCTGGGCGGGATGTTTACCGAGCAGCTCAGCATGGTGAACCCTAAAGACGTGGTGATCGCTATCAGCTATTCGCCCTATGCGCGTGAAGCCGTCGAGCTGGTTGAGCTGGGTGCTAAACGCGGCGCGCAGCAGATTGCCATTACCGACAGCCAGGTCAGCCCGCTGGCCGCCTTCAGCGACGTCTGCTTTGTGGTGCGTGAAGCCCAGGTTGACGGCTTCCGTTCACAGGTTGCTTCGCTGTGCCTTGCGCAGACGCTGGCCGTTTCTCTGGCGCTGCACAACGTCAAGGACTGATCGGCCGCCTGATGGCGTTAGTGTAAAACCAGGCAGCGGCTGCCCGGGAGTTTAAAGCCGCTGACCCGAGGGTCATAAACCGCCAGGCCTGAAGGTTAGAAATAGCCAGACCCGAAGGTCGCAAACCGCCAGGCCTTACGTCAGCGGCGCCGCTGCTTTCGCCAGGCGATCCTTCATTTGTCGATAGCGCTCCGTAACCTGCTGTTCCGCCCACTGCGCATCGGCGATTTTCTCTACCCTGACAGCGCAGTGTTTAAACTCCGGCGTTTTCGCTACCGGATCGACATGATCGAGGGTCAGCTCATTACAGGCACCTATCCACCACTGATAGGTCATATAGACCGCGCCCTGATTTGTTCTGTCGCTGACTTCAGCTCTGCTAAGCACCCTGCCGCGCCGCGAAGCTACCCATACCAGTTCGCCGTTATGAATATTCAGCGCACGCGCGTCTGCCGTATTCATCTGGATCCTGCCGGGTTCATCGGCCTGAGCCGCCAGGGCGTGGCAGTTGCCGGTCATCGAGCGGCAGCTGTAGTGGCCCACTTCACGTACCGTACAGAGCACCAGCGGCCAGGCTTCATCGGTTGCTTCGGCGGGCGGCTGCCAGTCGCAGGCAAACAGCAGCCCTTTACCGGAAGGACGCGAAAAGCGGTTTCCTTCATAGAGGTAAGGCGTGCCGGGATGTGCTTCATCAGGACAGGGCCACTGCACGTAGCCGAACCCGGCCATTTTCTCCCAGGTGGCGCCGGTGTACAGCGGGCAAAGCGCGCGCAATTCATCCCAGATCGCTTTATTGTTTTCGTAGCGCATGGGATACCCCATCGCCTGCGCCACGCGGCAGATAATTTCCCAGTCCGGCAGGACGTCGCCCTGCGGCTCTACAGCTTTTTCAAAGCGCTGGAACCCTCGATCGGCACTGGTATAAACGCCCTCATGCTCGCCCCAGCTGGTGGCGGGCAACAGGACATCCGCCAGCTCTGCCGTTTTGGTCATAAAAATATCCTGCACCACGATCAGATCCAGCTTTGCCATCGCCTGACGCATCAGGGCGAGATCCGGTTCGGTTTGCAGCGGATCTTCGCCCATAATCCAGTAGGCACGCAGCTTGCCCTCCAGCGCTAAATGGGGAACATCGGTAATGGCGTATCCGGGTTTATCACTGAGCGAGTCAACGCCCCAGGCGGCGGCAAATTTTTCGCGTACCGCCTTATCCGTTACGGGCTGATAGCCGGGGAAAACATCTGGCAGAGCGCCCATATCGCAGGCACCCTGCACGTTATTTTGCCCTCTGACCGGCCCCACGCCGACGCCCGGCCGTCCGAAATTGCCGGTAGCCAGCGCCAGGCTGGCCAATCCTTTCGCCACATCCACGCCCTGCCCCCACTGGGTCACGCCCATTCCCCATAAAATAGTGGCGTTGCGGGCGCTGGCATAAAGGCGAGCAGCCTGGCGAATAAGCTCCGGCTTGAGTCCTGTGATGGCTTCCACCGCTTCCGGCGAATAGCGCTGGACGCCTTCCCGCCACGCTTCCAGCCCTTCCGTATGCTTATCGATATAGCTTTTGTCCCACAGTTTTTCAGCGATCAGCACGTGAGCAAGCGCGTTCACCAGCGCCATATTGCTGCCGTTTTTTAGCGGTAGCCACAGATCGGCCAGCCGGGCGCTTTCGATATAGCGCGGATCGCAGACGATAATTTTGGCCCCTTTCTCTTTGGCATGCAGAATGCGTCTGGCCACGATCGGATGAGAATCCGCAGCGTTATAACCAAAGATAAGCAGGCAATCGCTTTCTTCAATATCCTTCATGCCGTTGCTCATCGCCCCATTGCCCAGCGTCGCCCGCAGGCCGGCGACGGAAGGGCCGTGGCACACCCTGGCGCAGCAGTCGATGTTATTGCTTCCCAATACGGCGCGCGCAAACTTCTGCATAACATAGTTGGTTTCGTTTCCCGGCCCGCGTGAAGATCCGGTAACCATAATGCTTTCAGGCCCTGAACGAGCGCGAATTTTTTGCAGCCGCCTGCTGACAAAATCGATAGCTTCCTGCCAGCTGACTTTTTCAAAAGGCCCGCCTCGTTTACGACGAATGGCAGGATGCTGCAAGCGCGGCGTCAGCAGGCGGGTATTATTCAAAAACTCCCAGCCGAAGTAGCCCTTCAGGCAAAGCTTTCCCTCATTGGTTACGCCGGGCGCGCCTTCCGCGCCAACGACTTTCCCGTCTGCAATCTGCAACGCAATTTTGCAGCCGCAGCCGCAGTAGGGACAAACAACAATCGCTTCATCCATGTGTCTCCACCTCCTGTAAATAAGGGCCGTTCAGCTGGCTTTCTGCTGCGGCTCGCTGCTGCTTTTGCTGCTGTCGCTGTGTCAGTCCGGCGGCGGTCATCAAAGTCAACGCGCCGGTTGGGCACACGTGGATGCAGGCAGGCCCATCGGATTGATCCGCGCAAAGATCGCATTTCACTATCAGCGGCTTTTCTTCAGGCTTGCTGACGATTTCAATGGCGCCAAACGGGCAGGCGATAACGCAGCTTTTGCAGTCAATACAGCGGTGACGGCGGGTTGCTATCATACCCAGCTCGCCCTTATACAGCGCCGCAACAGGGCACGCAGAGACGCAGGGCGCGTTATTACACTGATGGCACATAACGGGTACGCTAACCTGCGACGATTTAATAACCTTCAGGCGAGGGAAATAGCGCTGCGCAGCCAGTAACGGCGTGCCCGTATGCGCCACGGCGCAGGCAACCTCACAGGTATGGCAGCCGATACATTTTTCAGGCTGGGCGACGATAAACTGGCTCATAAGGCCCGCTCCTTTCTTTCTGCGCGGGTCATTTCCGCGCTCTGTTCAAACATCGCCAGCATCTCTCGCGCGCTGCGACGCCCTTCCGCCATAGCCGTTACCACCAAATCGGCACCGTGCACGGCGTCCCCGGCGGCAAACACTTTTGGATGATGCGTTTGCGTTGTGCGGCCCGCCTGGCCTGTTTTAATCAGCCCCCAACGATCGAAACGAATCGCCTGTCCCGCCAGCCAGGGCATCTCGTGCGCCTGAAAGCCAAAGGCCAGGATCAGCGCGTCGGCAGCCAGCACGAATTCAGATCCTTTGACCGGCTGCGGTCGTCGACGCCCGTCGCTGCCTGGCTCACCGGCAACGGTGCGGATCATCCCTATGCCGCTCAGGCGACCGCCCTTATCCAGCCCGATATATTGCGGCAGCAGGTTAAACATAAATTCCACGCCTTCTTCGCGCGCGTTGGCGACCTCTTTTTTAGAGCCAGGCATACTCTCTTCATCGCGTCGATAGGCGCAAATTACCTGTTTCGCCTGCTGCCGGATGGCGGTACGCACGCAGTCCATCGCCGTATCGCCGCCGCCCAGTACTACGACTTTTTTTCCCTTCAGCGAGACATAAGGCTGCTGTTCATCCTCTGCCAGCCCCATGACCCGTCGCGTATTAGCGGTCAGATAGGGCAGCGCCTGAATAACGCCGGGCGCATCCTCATGCTCAAGGCCCGCCTGCATCAATTTATAGGTGCCCACGCCCAAAAAGACGGCGTCGTAATCCGCCAGCAGACGAGAGAAAGGAAGGTCGCGGCCAATTTCGCAGCTAAGGTGAAACTTAATTCCCATTTCGCTGAAAATAGCGCGGCGGGTTGCCATCAGCTGTTTATCCAGCTTGAAAGAGGGGATCCCAAAGGTCAGCATCCCGCCGATTTCGGGATGGCGATCGTAGACATCCACCTGGACGCCGCTGCGCGCAAGGATATCGGCACAGCCCAGCCCGGCAGGCCCGGCGCCCACCACCGCTACCTTTTCACGCCGGGCCTCAATCGCTGGCGGCGTCGGGCGCCAGCCCTGCCTGAACGCTTCATCAGTGATGTAACGTTCGAGGTTACCTATCGAAACCGCGCCCGACCGACCGCTGAGCGTACATGCGCCTTCGCAGAGCCGATCCTGTGGACAGACGCGCCCGCAAATTTCCGGCAGGCTGCTGGTCTGGTGCGACAGCTCTGCCGCATCGATAATTCGCCCCTCCTGCACCAGGCGGATAAAATCGGGGATGGCGTTGTGCAGCGGGCAGGCCCAGCCGCACCACGCTTTTTGCGCGCAATAAAGGCAGCGCTCGGCCTCATAGCCCGCCTGCGACGGCGAGAGGCCCTGATAAATCTCGCAGAAATGCCTGGCGCGCTCCGTGGGTTTAAGCTTGCGGGCGCCAATGCGCGGCAGCTTATCCAACGCCTTTGCGGCGCGTCCGGCTACTGGCCGCAGCGCTTTATCGTCAGCGGTGGCGTACTGACGGTATTGCCGAAGCCGCGTCAATGTATTTTCATCCATCACCTGTAGCGCCTGGGTCGGGCAGGAAGCCACGCAAGCGGGCTTGCCCTGCTCGGTTTGCTCGCAGAGATCGCACTTACTCATCACGTCTTCAGAAGCAGCCGGTTCAATCACACCAAACGGGCAGGCCAGCAGACAATTTTTGCAGCCTATGCACTTTTCCTCATGCAGCCGCACGCTGTTGTATTGAAAAACAAGCGCCTGAGTTGGGCAACTGGCGACGCAGGGCGCTTTGTTGCACTGACGACAGGTAACGGGGCCGCAGCCTTTGACAAGATGAATGCGCGGCCGAAACTGCCCACGATGGGCTGGCCATTCGCCATCGCCGTGCGCTAGTGCGCAGGCCACTTCACAAACATGACAATCGATACACTCGCTGGGATTAACAGTGACAAACCGGTTCATTTTTACTCCTTTTTATGCCGCACAGATCCCTTTCGTCGGGTTATGCAAAAAAAGGGCACATTTGCGGAAAAAAGCCATTCAGAACTGATTTTTGTGAGGCATTACGCAGTTGCTGACGAGAACGTCGGTTTGACAGAGGGATGTCGCCGCTATGGCAGATGTAGACAGGAGAATTACCGTCTCATTTTGAGAAAAAAACCTCAAAGTGAAACGACTCCAGCGACACACGCGCGAGCAGCGGACTTGTTTTAAATCAGTTTCTTCGAGATGCCTCACAGCCCTGTCGCTTGTCGCGGACATCTTCACACTCTGGCATATCACTTGCTTAGGGCTGTCCCGGGAAGCATCTGGAGGGCCAAAATCCGTGAAAACTCTTTTAGTGGGCAATGAAGTACCGCGCGTCGACGGCAAGGCGAAAGTCAGAGGCGCAGCCGTATATGGTGACGATATTGTGCTGAAAAACATGCTTTATGGCGTGTGTCGCTACGCCGATATCGCCGCAGGCCAAATCGCCTCGCTGGATATCTCGGAAGCGGAAAAACTACCTGGCGTGGTGAAAATCGCCACCTGGAAGGACATCCCAGGCCAGCGCTGTATCGGCGTGGTTATCCCGGACTATCCGCCTATCGTTGAGAGCGAAATTGCTTTTCGGGGGGACGTCATTGCCGTGATCGCGGCGGAAAGTTATGAAATAGCCAGCCAGGCCGCCGATAAAATCCGCGTAGCCTATACGCCCTGGACACCGATAACATCGGTGAGAGAAGCCATCAGGCCGGGGGCACGGCCCATCCACAGTGACAAAGAAAATAATATTATTAATCATCACCATACGATTAAGGGCGATATTGAGGCGGGCTTTGCGGCCTCCAGCTATATCTTTGAGCGCGATTTTGAGGTCGGCTTTCAGGAGCACGCCTATATTGAGCCAGAGTCGATCACCGTTGGCTACGACGATAATGAACAGATCGTCACGATTTATGGGTCAATACAAAACGCGCATCGCGTGCGCGGCATGGTGGCGAAATATCTGGATCTGCCGCAGTCGAAGGTTAACGTGAAGCGCTCCGTACTGGGCGGATCTTTCGGCGGCAAAGACGATATTATCGATCATCTTGCCTGCCGCGCGGCGCTGCTGGCCGTGCTGACTTCGCGCCCGGTAAAAATGACCTATAACCGCGAACAGTCAATGCGGGAAAGCTATAAACGCCATCCTTATCAGATGCATTACAAAATCGGTCTGGACGATCGGGCGCGTATCCAGGCAATAAAAATAGATATCCTTGCGGATGGCGGCAGCTATGCCGGGCAAACGCCTTTTGTCACCTGGCGTAGCTCCGTACAGGCTGCCGGGCCTTATAATATTCCCAACGTGCGCGTCGATATTACCGGCGTCTACACCAACAATAATTATACCTCCGCCTATCGCGGCTTTGGCGCGCCGCAGGTTATTTTTGCCAACGAATCGCTGATGGACGAGGTCGCGGAAAAAATGGGGCTGTCGCCCGTCGAGCTGCGCCTGAGAAACGTACTGCGCCAGAACGACACCAGCATGGCTGGGCAGGTTCTCAGCGAGCATCAGGTCTCCGCGCAGGAAGTCCTGCAAAAGGCTATCGACAAAACCGAGTTTTTGGCGAAGCGGGAGCACTATCGGCAGCTCAATCAGCTGGGCGGGCCGATTAAATATGGCATTGGGCTGGCGCTCAGTCATCGGGGCTGTTCGCTGGGCGCCGAGGGGCTGGATGCCTCTTCCGCGCTGATACAGATCAATGCCGACGGCAGCCTGAATCTTTCCACTTCCGTGTCTGAAAACGGCCAGGGATTGCAGACCACCATGTCGCTTATTGCAGCGGAAGCGTTTGGTCTGGATCTGACACAGATTCATTTCACCGATCCGCCGACCGCCATGATTGCTGATGGGGGATCTACTGTCGCGTCGCGCGGCACGCTAATGGGCGGACAGGCGGTGCTTAGCGCGGCGAATACCATCAAGCGACGCATGGCTAAAGCGCTGGCGCAAACGCTGGATGTAACCGATCCCGACGATCTGGTATGGGAAAACGGCACCGTATTTCACCGGCGACAACCCTCTAAGCGACTGCCGTTCCGGCAGGTCGTTGACGTGACCAAAGCTGCCGGTGCCAATCTTTCGGCTTACGGCTGGCACGTCGCGCCGGCTATCCACTGGGACGAAGAAAAAGGAAGCGGCAGCCCCTACTTTACCTGGGTTTACGGCTGTCAGGTCGCCGATATCGCACTGGATACCCGCACCGGAAAAATTACGTTCAACAACGCCACGGCCGTGCATGACGTCGGCAAAGTGATCAACAAAGTCGGCTTTGAAGGGCAGGTCTACGGCGGTCTGGTTCAGGGCATGATCGGCTACGCCATGCTGGAAGAGTTCAATACAGAGCAAGGCGAGGTTAAGTCTGAGAACTTTGATACCTATCTGCTGCCCACGATTAAAGACGTGCCGAATATCGACATCGTCGCGGTAGAAAACCATGACAAGGCTGGCCCCTATGGCGCCAAAGTTATTGGCGAACCCGTGCTGGAGCTTGGCGGCGCGGCGCTAAATAACGCTGTGAGTTTCGCGCTTGGACGTCGCAACTATACGCTGCCGCTGACGCTGGAGCAGGTTCGCCTGGGCTACGCGTTGAAAAAGCCGGTCCGCCAGAGCGAGCTGCAGGCTGAATCGGGCGGTAAAAAACAGGTTTTACGGCTGAATACGCTACAAATTTACCGGCCGGACACGCTGGATGACGCGCTACGGGCGCTGGCCGACGGCCAGGCCAGGCCGATTGCAGGCGGAACGGATGTGCTGGTACAGGCGCGGCTTAGTACGGTGCCGCTGCCGCTGGTGGATATTTCAGGTTTGAAAGAACTACAGCGTATCGCCCTCTGCGATGAGGGCGTGACCATTGGGGCTGGCGTTTGCTTTAGTGATTTGACGGCTGACCAGCGGCTTCAGGAGCACTATCCGCTATTAATTAGCGCCTGCAACACCATTGGTTCACTACAGCTCCGTAATCGGGCGACGCTGGGTGGCAATATCGTTAATGCCGCGCCCTGCGCAGACTCCGTACCGCCGCTGATTATCTATGACGCTATCGTCGTGCTGCAGAGCCAGCAGGCGCAGCGCCGCATGCCGCTGTCGGACTTTATTACCGCAGGCTATCGTACCCGGCTACAGCCTGGCGAGTTGCTGACCGCGGTGATACTGCCCGCGCCCTATCGCGATCCTGGCCTTGAGCAACGCTATCTACAGCTGGGTCGTCGCAATGCGCTGAACATTACCCGTCAGAGCTTTACCGGCCAGTTTACCTTCAATCATGCGGGGATGCTGGTTCGCTGTCGTCTGGTAGATGGCGCGTTGTTGAGTAAACCTCAACGCTTGATTGCGGTAGAGAAAGTTCTGACCGGACAGGCGTTGACGGTCGCACAGATAGAGGCGGGTGCCAGCGCGCTGGAAGCCCTGCTAATGGCGGCGATAGGCAACCGTTGGTCCGCCGCGTACAAGGTGCCGGTAGCGTTAAATATGCTGCGTCAAATGTTGCAGGAAGCCCGTGAAGCCGGGACAAAATAAGGAGCAAAAAAATGAACAGGATCGGGCTGACAGTAAACGGGGTTCAGGTTGAGAAAACGGTTGAGGATAATCGCCGCCTGCTTGATTTTTTACGGGAAGATTTACAGCTGACCGGCACCAAAGAGGGCTGCTCGGTAGGCGAGTGCGGCGCCTGTACGGTGATCATGAACGGTAAGGCTGTCTGTTCATGCCTGGTGCTGGCGGCGCAGTGCGATGGTGCGACGGTCAGCACTATTGAAGCACTACACCAGGATGAAACCGGTAGAAAACTGCAGCAGGAATTTGTGCGCCACGGCGGCGTGCAGTGTGGCTTTTGCACGCCGGGCGTGCTGATGAGCACCAAAGCGCTGCTGGATAAAAACCCTCGCCCGAGCGACCAGCAGATTGCAGAAGCGCTGGAGGGAAATCTTTGCCGCTGTACCGGTTACAAGCCAATTATTAAATCAATTAAGGCGGTGCTGAAGACGGAGTAAAGCCATTATGAAGGAATGTATTATGCTGGCGGCCGGACGCTCATCGCGTATGGGATGTTGGAAAATGCTGCTGCCATGGCAGGATACGACGGTGCTGGACATGGCCATCCGCAATGCGCTGGCGTTCTGCGACAGAGTTATCCTGGTTACAGGCTATCGTGCTGAAGAGCTTCATCAGCGTTACGCCCATTGGCCTGCCGTGGATCTTTGCCACAACGCCGGTTACCAGGCAGGGATGTTCTCTTCGGTACGCTGCGGTGCCGCCGCGCTTTCCGGCGGGCGCTTTTTCGTTGTGCCCGGAGATATGCCCGCGATTGATCCGACCATCTATGCACAGCTGTGGCGGCATCAAAGTCTCTGCTGCCAACTGCCCTGCTACGCGGGCAAAAATGGGCATCCGGTGCTGCTGCCTGCCGGGATGGCGGCGCGAATAACCGCAGCGCCTGAACAAAGTACGCTGCGCAAGCTGATTCAGGAATATGGCTGCATCAGCGTACCGATCGACAGCCCAACCGTTCACTGGGATTTAGACACGCCCGCACAGTATCAGCAACGCCTTAGCAATGCCTGCTGAAGCTCAGGCCTGCAGGCCATATTTTTTTATTTTCCGATAAAGCGTCGCTACGCCAATGCCCAGCTCTTCCGCTATCTGCTTCTTATTGCGGGTGCGCTGCAGCGCTTCTTCTATCAGGCTTTTTTCTACTGATTTCAGCTTTGCCCCTTCCTCTTCCTCTTTTTCGACCGGGCCGCAAACCGTTTTCGGCGGGTACGCCATCAACGGCACAGAACGAATTGTGGTATGGAACAGCGGAGGCAGTAAGGCGCCGTCTATTATCTCCCCTTCAGGAACGATATTGACCAGATACTCCACCAGATTGCTTAACTCGCGCACGTTGCCTGGCCACAGATAGCGTTGTAACAGCTCTATCGCTTCCCGGCTGATACCCGGATAGGCGCAGCCGATGCGCTGCGAGTGATGATTAAGAAAATAGTGCATCAAAAGTTCGATATCCCCTTCGCGATCGCGCAGCGGCGGCACCTCCAGCGGAATAACGTTCAGGCGATAGTAGAGATCCTCCCGGAACTTTCCCTCCTCAATAAATTGCCGCAGGTTTTGATGCGTAGCGGAAATAATTCGAATATCGACAGACACAGGGCGGCTTGCGCCAACGGGCAGCACCTCGCGGTTTTCTATCGCCCGCAGTAAACGAGCCTGCAGGCTCAGCGGCATATCGCCAATTTCATCCAGAAACAGCGTGCCGCCATTGGCTGACTGGATCAGCCCCGCCCGTCCGCCGGGCGCCGCGCCGGTAAAAGCGCCTTTTACATAGCCGAACAGCTCGCTTTCCAGCAGGTTTTCAGGAATGGCCGCACAGTTTATCGCCACAAACGGCCTGTCGTGCCTTTTGCTGAGCCTGTGGATAGCCCGCGCCACCACCTCTTTTCCGGTGCCGCTTTCCCCCAGTATCATCACGCTGGAAGGGCTGGAGGCGATGCGCATAATCAGCCGTTTCAGTTTGTGGATTGCTTTGGATTTTCCTACCAGCCGTTCAATGCCGGGCGGCTCGTTTTCAGTCAGCAAAGAAGCAGCCAGCGCGTCCTGATGAAAAGCCATTAAAAAGAGTTTTTGCTGACCGATATGATGTAGCTGCCCCGTCAACAGCATCTGCTGGTCGCCCATAATCACGCGGTGCTGGGCATGACCGTGAGCCGCTTTCCGCTGACGGCTGAGCGGCTCAATAGCCAGGGATCTTCCCGTTAAACTTTCGTGAGTGGCATCCAGCTGGCTGAGCGCACGATCGTTAACGGCTTTCACTTTACCGTCCCGATCCAGCAGGATCACCCCTTGATCCATACTGCCTAACAGCGTGTGCCAGACGGCATCGCTTTGCGTTTGCCGTGGCTGAGCGCTGGCGAGATTAGCCACCAGCAGTCGGGAAACGTGCCGCATATACTGCACAAACATATCCGCGTTATCGCTGAGTTTTCGGTGCTGCTCATTATTGACGGCAATAAGGCTGATGACGCCCAGACAACGGTGAGGGGCCAGGATAGGTACGCCGATAAAAGCTCGCTCTTTGCAAAACTGTCGGTGCTGACAGGCTTTGCATAGGGGGTTGTACCGCGAGTCGACGACAACCATTTCCTTTTGCGTTTCGATGACGTTTCTGAGCAGATGGTTATTGCTTTCCGGACTATGTCCGAAGCGATAACTGTAAGGGCCGGTGCCGGCAATGCGAATGAGGTGGCGATCGACAACCTCCACTTCCATTTCCAGCACGTTAGCCAGCAGGCTGCTGAAATTCAGAATGGTCGGCTGTATGGCCATCAGACCAGAGGGTAACGATGGAGCTTCATCCATGACGTGCATCCTTTTGTTCACAATCCCTTCTCTCATCCTGGAGAGTCATGTGCTGAATCTCATTTTGAGAGAAACAGCAGGCTTTATCATTTTGAGCGCTGAGAATCCAACGATCGCGTAACACCATACTCCGTCATGCCCTTGGCTGTCATGCCCGTTACCCTGCTCAAGCCCTCTTCATTAACCACATCGTTTTAAAATTGCTACATATCTCGCAAATTCGGTGACAGATCACGTTTTTCTGCCACCGATAGCCGCGTCTCCCACTCCTGGCACAGAAGTTGATTACAGCGGTCAGGCTTCCTGCCATGTCGTTAGCGGCAGGGATAACGTATCGCTATAAGGAATCGCTTAAATGGAAGAGACAGGCGCACTGCTACGGGCCATCGGCCAGAGGAAAACTGGCCTGGCCAGTAAAGATTTTTTGCTTACCTGGGAGCAAACCCGCGAAGAACTTGAGCAAGTGCTGGATATTGCTCAGGTGATGAAAATCATGCGTGAGAAAAACATCGATACCCGGATTTTTAATAGTGGGCTCGGTATTTCGGTTTTCCGCGACAACTCCACCCGTACGCGTTTTTCCTACGCCTCGGCGCTGAATCTGCTGGGGCTGACGCAACAAGATTTGGACGAGGGCAAATCGCAGATCGCGCATGGCGAAACGGTACGTGAAACCGCCAATATGATCTCCTTTTGCGCGGATGCGATCGGCATTCGCGACGACATGTATCTGGGCGCGGGTAACGCCTATATGCGGGAAGTCGGTGCAGCGCTGGATGAGGGCTTTAGCCAGGGCGTTCTGCCCCAGCGACCTGCCTTGGTCAATCTGCAATGCGATATCGATCACCCCACGCAGTCCATGGCGGATTTGGCCTGGCTTAAAGAACATTTCGGCGGGCTGGACCAGTTGAAAGGCAAAAAAATCGCCATGACCTGGGCCTATTCGCCCAGCTACGGCAAACCGCTTTCGGTACCTCAGGGCATTATTGGATTGATGAGCCGTTTTGGTATGGAAGTCACGCTGGCGCATCCCGAGGGCTACGACCTTATCCCCGACGTGCTGGAAGTGGCCCAGCGCAACGCCAAAGCGTCCGGCGGCAGCTTCCGTCAGGTCAGCACGATGGAAGAGGCGTTCCGCGACGCCGATATCGTCTATCCAAAATCCTGGGCGCCCTGGCAAGTGATGCAGCAAAGAACCATGCTGCTGCGCAATCAGGATACCGCCGGACTAAAAGCCCTTGAGCAGCATTGTCTGCAACAAAATGCGCGTCATCAGCAGTGGCACTGTACGGAAGAGATGATGAAGCTGACCCGCGACGGCAGCGCGCTCTATATGCACTGTCTGCCCGCCGACATTACCGACGTTTCCTGCGAGGCGGGCGAGGTCGCCGCCAGCGTTTTTGAGCGCTATCGCATTGCCACCTATAAAGAGGCCAGCTGGAAACCGTGGATCATTGCCAGCATGATCCTGGCCCGAAAATTTGCCGATCCCGCTGCCGTGCTGACCCGCCGCCTCCAGGAAGCGCAGCCAAGGATTAAATGCTGAAAAAACCACGGTTCCCGATCACTTTTTTGAGGAAAGGTCAGCTATGTCCAGCTTCGAGTTAAAAATGGTTATTGAAGACAACGCGGCATATGCGCCTGAACGGTCCGACCTGTTCAACCGCCGCACCGCCAGGGCCGCACGGGCTTTTCACAGCAAGCTGCCGGGCTATCGTCCGACTCCGCTGCTCTCTTTGCCCGCTCTGGCCGCCGCGCTCGGCGTTGAACAAATCCTGGTTAAGGATGAGTCGCAACGCTTTGGTCTGAACGCTTTCAAAATGCTTGGCGGCGCATGGGCTATTGCCCGCCTGCTCTGCAAAGAAACCGGCAGCGATATTAACGAATTTTCCTTTGCCGCCTTTCGTCAGCAGCAGCGCGTACCCATGACGTTTGCCACCACCACAGATGGCAACCACGGGCGCGGCGTTGCCTGGGCGGCGCGCCAGCTGGGACAACATGCCGTTATCTATATGCCTAAAGGCTCCTCGCCCGCCCGCGTCAAACATATTACCGACCTGGGCGCCGAGTGCATCGTTACCCAAATGAACTACGACGACACGGTGCGTCTGACCATGCGCAATGCCGAAAAGCAGGGCTGGAAAGTCGTGCAGGACACCGCCTGGGAAGGCTATCGCGAGGTACCCACCTGGATTATGCAGGGCTACGCCACGCTGGCGGATGAAGCCGTAGAGCAAATGCAGGCGCTGGGCACTTCGCCGACCCACGTTTTTTTGCAGGCGGGCGTGGGAGCAATGGCTGCTGGCGTGCTCGGCTATTTGTGCGACGTATACGAGGCCGCCAGCCTGCATGCCGTGGTCGTAGAGCCGGACAAAGCCGACTGTCTCTTTCGTTCCGCCAAACGGGGCGAAATGGTCAACGTGGGCGGCGAGATGAATACCATTATGGCCGGGCTGGCCTGCGGCGAGCCCAATCCGCTTGGCTGGCCGCTATTGCGCGGCTGCGCCCGGCAGTTTATCTCCTGCGAAGATCGCGTCGCCGCTTTGGGGATGCGCGTGCTGGGTAATCCGCTGGGCGACGATCCACGCATTATATCCGGCGAATCGGGCGCGGTCAGCACAGGCGTGCTGGCTGCCGTTCTGCATCATCCTCAGTCGCAGGCGCTAAAAGAAAAACTCAGGCTTACCCCGGCTTCGCGCGTGCTGCTGCTCAGCACCGAAGGCGACACCGATCCTCAGCACTACCGGGAAGTAGTGTGGGAAGGAAAAGACGGCATTACCGCTTAATTAACAGGAGTTAACCATGAAATCCGTTCCGTTCGACGATATTCTTGCTCTGGCAAATAAATACCAGCCGGAAATGACGCGTTTTCTGCGTGAGATGATCGCCATTCCCAGCGAAAGCTGCGATGAAAAGCTTGTGGTCGCGCGCATACGTCAGGAGATGGAAAAAGTAGGGTTCGATAAAATCGAGATCGATCCCATGGGAAATATTTTGGGCTATATCGGCCACGGCCCACGCCTGCTGGCGATGGACGCCCATATCGACACGGTGGGCATCGGCAATCGCAAAAACTGGCGTTTCGATCCATACGAAGGCATGGAGGATAACGAGCTGATCGGCGGGCGTGGATCCTCGGATCAGGAAGGCGGCATGGCGGCAATGGTTTACGCAGCAAAGATCATCAAGGATCTCCGGCTGGAAGACGACTACACGCTGCTGATTACCGGAACGGTTCAGGAAGAGGACTGTGACGGCCTTTGTTGGCAATATCTTATTGAGCAGATGAATATCCGGCCCGAATTTGTCATCAGTACGGAGCCTACCGACTGTCAAATCTATCGCGGACACCGTGGCCGCATGGAAATACGGGTAGAGGTACAGGGCGTCAGCTGCCACGGCTCTGCGCCGGAACGCGGCGATAACGCGATTTTCAAAATGGCGCCCATCCTGACCGAGCTGCAGGCGCTGTCCGGCAAGCTGGGCAATGACGAATTCCTGGGTAAAGGCACGTTGACCGTTTCGGAAATCTTTTTCACCTCGCCCAGCCGCTGTGCCGTCGCAGACAGCTGCGCCATTTCCATCGATCGTCGTCTCACCTGGGGCGAAACATGGGAAAACGCGCTGGAGGAGATCCGCGCTCTGCCTGCCGTTAAGTCGGCTAAGGCAGAAGTCTCGCTTTATACCTACGAGCGCCCTTCCTGGACGGGGCTGGTCTACCCAACCGACTGCTACTTTCCTACCTGGAAAGTGGAGCCTGACCACATCACCGTCAAAACGCTTAGCGCGGCCTATCGGGGCCTGTTTAAACGCGAGCCGGTGGTGGATAAGTGGACCTTCTCCACCAACGGCGTTTCCATTATGGGCCGTCATGGCATTCCCGTTATCGGCTTTGGGCCAGGTAAAGAGCCAGAAGCCCACGCGCCGAATGAAAAAACCTGGAAAGCGCATCTGGTCACCTGCGCCGCACTCTATGCCGCCACGCCTTTGACCTGGCTACAGCAGCAGGCCTGACGGCAACCGGCGTCGACAGGAGGACGGGGATGAAAACGTTACTGAAGGGAGGCACCCTGGTAGATAACGCCGGGGAATACCGCCAGGATCTGCTGATCATGCAGGGAAAAATCGTTCGTCGCGCGCCGCAAATCGAGGCGGACGAAACCATGAACATTATCGACGCTCGTGAGCTACTGGTAATGCCGGGCGGTGTGGATGTGCATACCCATTTTAATATCGACGTCGGCATCGCGCAGAGCTGCGACGACTTTTTTGCCGGTACGCGCGCCGCAGCCTGCGGCGGTACCACCACTATTGTCGATCATATGGGCTTTGGCCCGCCAGGCTGCACGCTGCACCACCAGCTGGAGAAATATCATCGCGACGCGGTCGAGGCAGTTATCGATTACAGTTTTCACGGCGTGATCCAGCATGTGACGCCTCAAATTCTGGAGGAGATCGTGCCGATGGCGCAGCATGAGGGGATCAGCAGCTTCAAATTTTATCTGACCTACGATTATATGCTGCATGATGAAGATGTCCTGAACGTGCTGCAGCGCCTTAACGAAGCGGGCGCGCTGGCCACGGTGCACCCGGAGAACGATGCGGCCATACGCTGGCGACGACAGCAGTTTAAGCAACAGGGGAAAACGGCGCCCGTCTGGCACGCTCACAGCCGTCCGCTGGCCTGCGAAGCGGAGGCGATCGCGCGCGCTATCAACCTGGCCAGGCTGGCGGACAATGCGCCTTTATATATCGTTCATCTCTCCAACGGCCTCGGGCTGGATTATGTCCGTATGGCGCGCGCCAGCGGCCAGCCGGTATGGGCAGAAACCTGCCCCCAGTATCTGCTGCTGGACATCAACCGCTACCTGCGGCCTGACGGGCTGAAATACATCCTCAGCCCGCCGCTGCGGCCATGCAGCGAGCGGGATAAATTATGGGTTGGTATCGCCAACGGCGCGATTGATACCCTGGCTACCGACCACTGCAATTTTCCTTACCGGCAACGTCAACAGATGGCGGCCAACGATTTTACCCGCTGCCCCAACGGCCTGCCGGGCGTAGAGAATCGCCTGGCCCTGCTTTTTTCCGAAGGCGTGATGAAAGGGCGTATCAGCCGTTCACGCTTTGTTTCGCTAACCAGCACGATGCCCGCAAAACTGTTTGGTCTGTGGCCGGAAAAAGGCAGCCTACAGCCCGGCGCGGATGCCGATCTGGTGCTTTTCGATCCCCGACGTCAGCAGATTATCCACCATGCCGATCTGCATGATAACGGCGACTATACGCCCTATGAAGGCTTCTGCAGTCAGGGCTGGCCGGTTATGACCCTTTCACGTGGAACAGTGGTCTGTCGGGAAGGCCGCTTTACCGGTCAGGCAGGACACGGCCGCTTTATTTCTCGCAAGCCATTTGTAACAGGGAGTCACCTATGAAAAAGAGGATAGTACTGGCGCTGGGCGGCAACGCGCTTGGCGCGGGGCTGATGGAGCAGATGCAGGCCGTGCAGAATACGGCGGAAACCATTGTGGCGTTGATAGCCGAAGGCCACGAGCTGGTGATCACCCACGGCAACGGCCCACAGGTAGGGATGATCCATCAGGCCTTTGAAGCGGCGGCCCACACGGCGGCGCATTCTCCGGTATTGCCGATGTCGGTATGTGTGGCGCTTAGTCAGGGATATATCGGTTACGATCTGCAAAACGCGCTGCGGGAAGCGCTGCTTAATCAGAACATGGATAAAAACGTGGTATCGCTGATCACGCAGGTGCGCGTGGACGCGCGCGATCCCGCTTTCACTCATCCCGACAAGCCGATCGGCTCTTTTCTGTCAGAAGAGGAGGCGCGCAAGCTGAAATCAACAGGGATGCTGCTGATGGAGGATGCCGGGCGCGGCTGGCGACGGGTAGTTGCCTCGCCCAAACCGTTGGAGATCGTCGAAGCGCGCGCGGTAAAAACCCTGCTGGAAGCCGGTCAGATTGTGATTACCGCTGGCGGCGGCGGCATCCCGGTGGTCGCCCAGGGAAATCATCTACAGGGCGCAAATGCCGTTATTGATAAGGATCTTGCCAGCGCGGTGCTGGCTCAGGATATCGATGCGGATATGCTGATTATTCTGACCGCGGTCGAAAAAGTTGCTATCGATTTCCGTAAGCCGACGGAGCGCTGGCTGGACACGCTGACGCCGCAGGAAGCTTTGCACCATATTACTGATAATCAGTTCGCGCCAGGCTCGATGCTGCCGAAAGTCGAAGCGGCCGTCGCGTTTGCCGAATCAAAGCCTGGCCGTCAGGCCCTGATTACGCTGCTTTCTAAGGCCAGAGAAGGGATTGTTGGCCAGACCGGCACGCTTATTCAACAGTAGCGGCAGAGCGCGCATCGGCGGCTGTTTCAGGCCTGCCCTGCCGCCGATGCGTCGGATCGGCGCGGCCACAATGCTTACCGCTATCTCTTCCGGCGCCAGATGTTCAATCATTCCCCCTCCAATCGTCCCGTCCGTTTTGCCCTATTCTCGCACCAGCATGGTGGCTACGTGACGCGGTGCAGAGCCGCGACTCTCGACGACATGTAATAGCGCAAAAGCGCGGTTTTCCTTCCCCAGACGGCTGGCTATAGCAGACAGGCTCACCTCCTTCTCCTGAATGTGGATCTTTTAGTCTGCTGCAACCGTTGCGCCGCTTTTTTCAGCGCGCCGGGCAACCGGCCAGGGCAAGCCTTCTCATAATGAGAGCTTACGTTCTTATATTGCGAAGATTTCCCCATGTCGCGCCAGGCCTGGCCATTCTGGATGCTACTCATTCTCACTACCTGCTTTTCTACGGGCAGGCAGACGATGATTTTGCGAATAGTGTCACGAAACCTGCATGAAAAGACATCGCTAAACGCCTCTGGCTCACTTGTTGCTACGCACTGACAAAACTGCATTTGTTTACACGAGCGGCATCGCTCAGCAGCATTAAGGAGCTACTTATGGGTGACATCATGCGTCCCATCCCTTTCGATGAACTTTTGATGCGAACCTGCGCGGAATATCAAGAGAATCGTTCGATTTTCGGCATCCCGGAAACGGAATTTTATCAACGGGATCCGCGTCGCCAAATCGCTTTGTTTGGCGAAAGCTGCGACACGCCTGTCGGCCCGGCCGCCGGACCGCATACGCAGCTGGCGCAAAATATCATCGTGTCCTGGCTGACCGGCGGCAGTTTTATCGAGTTGAAAACCGTGCAGATCCTGGACAGGCTGGAGCTTGAAAAGCCCTGTATTGATGCCAGCGACGAAGCTTTTAACACCGAGTGGTCCACCGAATTTACGCTGAAGAAGGCCTGGGACGAATACCTGAAGGCCTGGTTTATCCTGCACCTGCTGGAAACGATTTATACGCCACGGCGCGACGGCGCAAAACGCTCTTTTATTTTTAATATGAGCGTCGGCTACGACCTGCAGGGCATAAAGCAGCCCGCTATGCAGACCTTTATCAATGAGATGCTGGACGCCGCTCAGAATGAGAAATTCGCGCTTTATCAACAAAAGCTGCAGCGTTTTATTACTCAGGGCGACTGGCAGCTGCTGCAAAAAGCCCAGCCCGCTGATTTACAGGCGTTGCCCGCACGCATTTCCAGCCGCATGGTCAACAGCGTGACGCTTTCCACCATGCATGGCTGCCCGCCTGACGAAATCGAGTCTATTTGTCGCTATATGCTGACAGAGAAGCAGCTGCACACCTTTGTTAAGCTGAATCCCACGCTGCTGGGATATCAGCGCGTGCGTCAGATCCTCGATAACAATGGTTTTGACTATATCGAGTTGAACGAGGCGTCTTTCAGCCACGATCTGCCGCTTGGGCAAGCATTGGGAATGCTTGAAAGATTAATGGCGCTGGGGCGGGAAAAACAGCGGACTTTCGGTGTAAAACTGACCAATACGCTGGGCGCCCGTAATCATAAGCATCGCCTGCCGGGCGAAGAGATGTATATGTCGGGGCGCGCCCTCTATCCGCTATCGATTAACGTTGCGGCGCTGCTTTCAACCCATTTCGCCGGCAGGCTGCCCATCTCCTATTCCGGCGGTGCCAGCCAGTACAATATCGCCGATATTTTTGCGACCGGCATCCAACCGATCACCCTGGCTACCGACCTGCTCAAGCCCGGCGGCTATCTGCGGCTGAAGACCTGCGCGCAAATCCTGGAAAACAGTCAGGGCTGGGAACGCCAGTGCATCGATGTTGCCGGGCTGCAAAAGCTGGCTGATGATGCCCTGTCCGCCCAATGGGCGCAAAAGTCATGGAAATCTCGCGAGCAGATAGACGTAGGCGGCCCGCTGCCGCTGACGGATTGCTATGTCGCGCCCTGCGTCACCGCCTGCGCTATTCATCAGGATATTCCGGAATACCTGCGGCTGGCGGGAGAAGGCCGTTATGTCGAGGCACTGGATCTTATCTATCAACGCAATGCGCTACCGGCCATTACGGGCCATATTTGCGACCATCAGTGTCAGAACAACTGCACCCGACTGGATTACGACAATGCGCTGAATATTCGGCGTATCAAAAAAATTGTGCTGGAAAAAGGCTGGGAGACCTATCGTCAACGCTGGCACAAACCGGCAGGCTCGGGCGATAAACACCCCGTTGCGATCCTGGGTGCCGGCCCGGCAGGGCTTGCCGCCGCCTTTTTTCTGGCGCGGGCGGGCCATCCGGTTACGCTGTTTGAGCGGGAAGCCACGCCAGGCGGCATCGTGCAGCATATCGTGCCGCGTTTTCGCATTCCGGCGCACCTGATTGAGCAGGACATTCAGTTTATTGCCGACCACGGCGTGAGGTTCGTTTTCAACTGTGACCCTCATCTGACGCTTGAGCAGCTTCGTCAGCAGGGCTTCCGCTGGATCTGCATAGGTATTGGCGCGAGAAAAAGCAACGCGCTGTCGCTGGCAGGCGGCAATCCGCACGTGTTCGACGCCTTTGGCTTTTTGCAGCAATTTAACCAGCAGCGAGTCGATCCGGCTATTCAGGGCGATGTGGCGGTAGTCGGCGCGGGCAATACGGCAATGGACTGCGCCAGGGCCGCGCTGAAGGTGCCAGCCGTGCGATCGGTAACGCTGCTTTATCGTCGGGAAGAGCGGGATATGCCCGCCTGGCCGGAAGAGATAGCGGAAGCCAGGCAGGATGGCGTGCAGTTTATGACGTTGGTGAATCCGGAAACTTTTACGCCTGACGGAGGCCTGACGCTGCGAGTGATGCAGCCCGGCGAGCCTGACTCACAGGGGCGCCGTCGTCCGTTAGCCACATCACAAACGCTGAACCAACGCTTTGACGCCCTGATAGCCGCTACCGGAGAAAAACCGGACGGCGAAATACTCCGGCAAATCGGCCTGCCGCTCTCCGCTTCCGGGCAGGTTGACGTTGACCCGCATACGCTGGAAACCAGCCTGCCGAACGTTTTTTTAATCGGCGACGTACAGAGCGGCCCCGCTTCGGTCGTGGCCGCAATTGGCGACGCCCGTAAAGCGACCCGCACTATCCTCCAGCGGGGAAATATCCACTGCGACGACGAGCACAAGCGCTGGCTGAACAGCAATCCCCTCACCATTTATCAGCGACGCGGCATTGTTGCCGTACGGCAGATTGATGCAGACGACCAGGAAGCTTTTGCCAGGCAGGAAGCGGCCCGATGCCTGGAATGCAACTACGTCTGTGCGCGCTGCGTTGATGTCTGTCCAAACCGTGCCAACGTCGCGCTTGCCGTGCCGGGTTTCAGCAGTCGTCAACAGATCCTGCATCTGGATGCGCTTTGCAACGAATGCGGCAACTGCGCACAGTTCTGCCCGTGGCGGGGCAAACCTTATCAGGACAAGATTACCCTGTTCAGTCGTCAGGATGATTTTGACAACAGCAGCAACCCCGGATTTTTGTTGGATAAGCAGAGCGTGCGGCTACGCCTGAACAACCGTGTCTGGCAGCTAAACGTTGACGACCGGGGCGAAATCACGGAAGCGCTGCCTGAAGACTTAAAGACAATGGCCCGCATCATCAGCTACACGCGTCAGCAGCATTCTTATCTGCTGAGCAGAGTGGAGGAATAACCATGCTGCTGCTAAAAAACTGCACCCTAATAAATTTCAATCCCGCCCGGGTTGTCGAAAACGGTGATATCGCCATCGATGGCGAAAAAATTATTGCCGTCGGCGGCGATTTGTCGGCGGATTATCCTCATGCGCAATGCAAATATCTGCACGGCAAACTGGTTATGCCAGGGCTGGTCTGTGCGCATAATCATTTTTACTCCGGCCTCTCGCGGGGGATCATGGCGCCGATAGCGCCCTGCCCGGACTTTATCTCTACGTTAAAAAACCTCTGGTGGCGGCTGGATCGCGCACTGGATGAAGAGTCGCTCTATTACAGCGGCCTGATCTGTTCGCTGGAGGCCATCCGCCACGGCTGCACTGCGGTTATCGATCATCATGCTTCGCCAAATCTTATCAAAGGATCGCTGGCGATCCTGCGGCGCGGCTTTATTGAAGCCGGACTGCGCGGCATGACCTGTTTTGAAACCACGGATCGCAACGGCGGCCTGAAGGAGCTGGAAGCAGGCATCGCGGAAAATATCGATTTTGCCCGGCTGATTGACGCCCGGCGAAACGATAGCCTGGAAGAGCGCCTGGTGGAATGCCATATCGGCGCGCACGCTCCCTTCACCGTGCCGGACAGCGGCCTGACGATGCTGGCCGAAGCGAAGCAGGAAACGGGGCGCGGCCTGCATATCCACGTAGCGGAAGATCGTTACGATGTTTCACACAGTCACGACAGATACGGCATGGATCCTATTGCCCGCCTTGATAAATTCGGCCTGCTGGATGAGAAAACGCTTATCGCCCATGGACTCTGGCTCTCGGCCGATGAGATTGCGTTGCTGAACCAGCGTAGCGCCTGCCTGGCGCACAATGCGCGATCCAACATGAACAATCATGTCGGCTACAACCATCATCTGGCTGATTACCAGCTGGCGGCGCTTGGCACCGACGGTATCGGTGCCGACATGTTTGAGGAGCTGAAATTCGCTTATTTCAAACACCGGGACGCGGGCGGCCCGCTCTGGCCTGACAGCTTTTTGCGCATGTTGCATAACGGCAATATTTTGCTGGAGCGTAATTTTGCCCAACCTTTTGGTCAGCTGGCGGCGGGCTATACCGCCGATTTGACCATCTGCGACTACGTTTCACCGACGCCGTTGCAGGCGGAAAATCTCGCCGGGCATCTGGCTTTTGGACTTAACAGCGCGGCGGTGCACAGCGTCATTATCGCCGGCCGGCTGGTCTATGAAGATCGTCAGTTCCCCTCCGACATTGCACCGCTCTATGCGCGGGCGCGCAAAGCCGCAGCCAGGCTGTGGCAAAACATGGCAAAGCTGTAGATCTGTACGCCTTTGAATCGTAGCCGGGTGCGTTCCCGGCCGTAAGGGAGATACATTAATGAACGCTTCTGTCGCTCGTCCTGAACCGCTTCCGGTTTCTGCGCCGCCTGTCGATCGGGTATTGCCCGCCGGACACCCGACCCTCTTTGGCCTGGAGCATGTGCTGGTATGCCGTGCCGCTGGCCATCGGCACGGCGTCTGGCATAGCCGGTAAACGGATTATCGTGCCGTCCGGCTGCGCTTTGGTGGTCTGTCGCTTTGCCACCTCGCTGCCGCCGCAGCATTTCTTCCGCAGGCAGTGTGAAATCGCGGCCTGCAAGGCAGACAGTAACGGGGCTACTCCCCGATAAAGGACAACTGTTATGAGCATCGATCGCGTCAGGCCAGAAGATACACTTTATCCGGTAGGCAAATCCTTTGTCTGGGGATTGCAGCACGTATTGACGATGTATGGCGGCATTATCGCGCCGCCGCTGATTATCGGCTCGGCAGCGGGGCTGCATGCTGCCGAACTGGGCATGCTGGTCACGGCTGCGCTGTTTGTCAGCGGCTGTGCCACCTTATTGCAGGCGCTGGGCGTGCCCTTCTTTGGCTCCCGTTTGCCGCTGGTACAGGGCGTCTCTTTTGCGGGCGTGGCGACCATGATGGCGCTGGTGGCGGGAGACGGTGGCTTACCGGTAGTGTTCGGCGCAGTAATAGCCTCGTCGCTGATTGGCCTGCTGATTGCGCCGCTGTTTGCTCATGTCATCCGCTTCTTCCCTCCCGTCGTTACCGGGACGGTGATTACGGTCATCGGTCTGTCGCTGATGCCGGTTGCCGCCCGCTGGGCGATGGGTGGCGATGCCGACGCGCCGGAATGGGGATCGCCAGGCAATATCGGGCTGGCCGCGCTGACCTTAGGTCTGGTGCTGCTTTTTCATCGCGTGGGTAATGCCGCGATGAAAAGACTGGCCGTTCTGGCGGCAATAGTTCTGGGCACGCTGTTTGCCTTTGTCAGCGGCAAAGCGCATTTTACTGATGTCCTGCACGGCGAGATGATAGCGCTACCGGGTATCCTCAGCTTTGGGCTGCCGGTTTTTAACGTAGCGGCCATTCTGTCCATGACGCTTATCGTGCTGGTTCTGCTGACGGAAACCACTGCCGGACTGATCGCTATTGGCGAGATTATCGACACGGAGGTCGACGGCAAACGTATCGCCAGCGGTCTGCGGGCGGATATGTTAGCCAGCGCGCTCGCGCCGCTGTTTAACTCCTTTCCACAAAGCGCATTTGCACAGAACATTGGTCTTGTTGCCATTACCGGCATCAAAAGCCGCTATGTAGTGGCGGCGGGCGGCATTATCCTGGTGCTGCTTGGCTGTCTGCCCGTGCTGGGTCGGATAGTCGCAGCCGTTCCGGCTCCGGTACTGGGCGGTGCGGGCGTGGTACTGTTTGGTACCGTGGGGGCATCCGGTATTCGTACGCTGGCAAAAGTCGATTATAAAGACACGATGAATTTGGTAGTGGTAGCAACGGCTATTGCGTTTGGCATGATCCCCATTGTGATGCCCACGTTTTACGATTGCTTCCCGGATTGGATCAGAACGATTTTCCACTCCGGCATTAGCGCCGCCTGCGTGGTTGCCGTGCTGCTGAATATTGTGTTTAACACCATCAAAGGAACGCCAGACGTGCAGGAAAGTCAGTCCGGCTGAAAAATTCGTACAGCTAAAACCGGGTAGCAATTAACCTGAGGCCGCTATTTCTGGCATCTTATCCAGAGAGCAGCCAGCTGCAGAGGCTGGCTTCAGGAAAGAATAAATATTAGCCCCTGCGTATCGCCATGCTGTCAAAGTTGTGACGCAGTATTTTGATACCGATAGCCTGTGCCGACATATTTATATTCATTATCCCTGACCGACACGGCTCAAACACGACCAGGAGCGACTGAGTGCGTGACCCGTACCGGCAAGCCATATCGTTTAGCGGAAAAACGGTCAAAACGGTCAAAACGGTCAAAACGGTCAAAACAGTCAGGATGGCCAGAACAGTCAGAAAGGTCAGAAAGGTCAGAAAGGTCAGAAAGGTCAGAAAGGTCAGAAAGGTCAGAAAGGTCAGAAAGGTCAGGCTTGATGATTACGCCAGCAAGCACAACAGGAAAAGGTAAAATAGCCGGAAGCCAGGGTGAAAAGATAAAACGGGTGGCGAGCGGCCACCCGAAAGGGTTCTTAACCTTCTTTACGCGGGTAATCTTCGCTGTTTACCCAGGCATGATCTTTTTCCCAGCTGAATTTCCACAGGCGAACCGGCCCGGCCATTACGTTCAGGTAATAATTGTCGTAACCGGCGATAGTCGCCACCGGATGGTAGCCTCGCGGCACCATTACCACATCGTGGTTATAGGCCGCCATGCACTCATCCAGCAAGCGGTCGTCGGTATAGACTCGCTGCATCGCAAAGCCCTGTTCCGGATTAAAACGGTGGTAATAGGTTTCCTCCAGATAGGTTTCGGTTTCTGAATCCTCCCTGTCGTGCTTATGGCTGGGATAAGAACTGGTATCGCCCTCGTCGGTATAAACCTCGACCACCAGCAGGCTGTCAGCGGGCTGGTCATCCGGCAGAATATTATGCACCAGCCGTTTATTGCGCCCTTTGCCGCGCCTCTCCACGCCCACGTCACCAGGCGCAATCAGGCGTGCCGGCAGGTTACCCTTGCCAGGCGCGCGACAGACCGCCAGTTCCAGATCGGAATCGGCCCGAACCTCTACCCGATCGTTATGCGGCACGTAAACGGAGTAAGGCGGCGTGCGTTCAAAAGGCGACATGCGTCTGCCGATATCCGGAAACTCTGCGTCGCGGGTTTTTACCGACGCCAGCCCGGCCACCAGCACCAGGCACAGCTCCTGACTGCCGCTTTCCAGCTGCAGGGTCTGGCCCTTTTTCAGCTGCCAGGCCTCGAAGCCGACATAGCGCCAGTTTGCGCTTTCCGGCGTAATCTGCTGGATACGTCCCTGCGCATCCGGACGTTGTGCTTTGGACAGCAATGACATGGTGCTCCTCCTTATGCGTTATCCCAGCGTTGGCATACTAAATTCAGAAACGGTCTTTTGTCCGCTCGGCCAACGAACGGTCGCGGTTTTCATTCGGGTGTAGAAACGCACGCCGTCCGGCCCATGAACGTTCAGCGCACCAAACACGGAACGCTTCCAGCCGCCGAAGCTGTGGAATGCCATCGGTACGGGAACCGGTACGTTAACGCCTACCATGCCCGCCTGCACCTCGCGTACAAAGTCGCGACCTGTATGACCGTTACTGGTAAAGATCGCGCTGCCGTTGCCGAACTCATGGCTGTTAACCAGTTTTAGCGCCGTCTCGTAATCCGGCGCGCGCATGATGCTCAGCACCGGGCCAAAAATCTCTTCGCGCCAGATAACCATATCGGCAGTGACGTTATCAAAAAGCGTTCCGCCTACGTAGTAACCTTCCGCATGGCCCGGCACCTGGAAATTACGCCCATCGACAACCAGTTTCGCGCCTTCCTCTACCCCTTTGTCGATATAACCCAGCACTTTTTTCTGGTGTGCGGCGGAAACTACCGGCCCCATTTCGTTTTCTTCACTGCCTTTCTGCATGCCAGGCCCGACGCGCAGAGCTTTGACCAGCGGCGTCAGCGCGGCAATCAGCTTATCGGCCGTATCATCGCCCACCGCGACCACTACCGGCAGCGCCATGCAGCGTTCGCCCGCAGAACCAAAGGCACCGCCCATAATGGCATTGACCGTGGCGTCTAAATCCGCGTCCGGCATGACAATCGCATGGTTTTTGGCCGCGCCGAAGGCCTGCACGCGCTTGCCATGTGCGCTTGCGGTTTTATAAATATGTTCCGCCACGCCCGAAGAGCCAACAAAGCTGACGGCCTGAACACGCGGATCGGTATAAAGCTGTTCAGCATCTTCATTGGAACAGTGGATAACGTTAAAGACGCCATCCGGCAGGCCGGCTTCCGTCAGCAGTTCAGCCATACGCACGGAGGCGGAGGGATCCAGCGCCGGCGGCTTAAGCACAAAGGTGTTGCCGCAGGCCAGCGCGATAGGGAACATCCACAGCGGCACCATCGCCGGGAAGTTGAAAGGCGTAATGCCGGCGACGACGCCCAGCGGCTGCATCAGCGAATAGCTGTCCACGCCTGTCGCGACGTCCGCCGAATTTTCGCCTTTGATCAAATGAGGAATACCGCAGGCAAACTCCACGACTTCCATACCGCGCGTCAGTTCTCCCAGCGCGTCTGACCAGACTTTACCGTGCTCGCTAACGATTAGCGCAGCCAGCTCGTCGCGATGCTGCTCCATCAGGGCCTTGAAATTAAACAGGACGCGGGCGCGGCGCAGCGGCGATGTGCGGGACCAGCCTTCAAAGGCGTTGTGCGCGACTTCGATGGCGTGAGCGACCTCTTGTGCCGTGCTTTGCGTCACCTCACGCACCGGTTTGCCGGTCGCCGGATCGTAAACCGGAATTGTTTCGTTACTGGCGCTCAAAGACGTTTTTCCGCCGATAAAGTTTCCTGTAATAGTCATGTTCTGGCCTCTTAAATGGTGGTATTCCCTGTGGGCGGTTGCCTTTTAGCGGACGGCCCAACCGGACAACTCCCGAATGCGTGCAAAGACACTATTATATTGGAATAAATTTTTCAAATATTCCACTTTAGAAAATCTGTTTTTAGCGGCATAGATCGCATTTTTCTTTTTGCGCTGCCAGCTGATTTTATGCTGCGTCAGCGCGGAGCGTTAAAATAAAGAATCCAGTTCTGATGGGGGCCAGGAGCTTTAATAGAGGCTTTTTTCCTCGCGCATTCATTTGATTTCACTTGCTCCGGAAGGAGCGGGATTTCATGTATAAAGCCTGCTCAAAACGAAATTTTGCGAGGAAGATCTAAAAATTTAAGTTTCATCATTCCCCATTAATGAAATAAATGTTCTTCTGTTGCACAACGTTCGACAGGTCGCGGTACAGGCTGAAAGTTCAGGTTATCGGGGCTGGTCTGATTGCTGATGGTGCAGGCCAGCCAAAGCCCTTGCCAACAGCCCGACATTTATCTCTTTTACTTTGCAGGAGCTGCAAGATGGCGATTGATCCAACCCGTATCTGTATTAACCGTAAAATTGCTCCCGGCCTTGGCATTGAGCAATTTTTCAAACTGGTTCACGGGCTCGGTCTGAATAAGGTTGAGCTGCGCAACGATATGTCCAGCGGCAAGGTGACGGACAATCTGAGCCACGAAGAGGTGCGCGAGCTGGCGCAGCGATACGGTCTGGAAATTGTTACCATCAACGCTGTCTATCCTTTCAACCAGGTGGACGAAGCCCTGCTGGCAAAAACGGAAGCGCTGCTGAAGGACGCCAGGGGCGTAGGCGCAAAAGCGCTGGTGCTCTGTCCGTTAAATGACAGTACGCCAATTTCTGCGGAAGAAACTATCAGCGCGCTGAAAAAACTGGCGCCGCTGTTTGAGCAATATGGCATTGAAGGCCTGGTTGAGCCTCTCGGCTTTCCGATCAGTTCATTGCGTTCCGCCGTCCACGCCCAGGCGCTAATCCGCGATGCCAACGTGCCTTTCCGCCTGTTAGTGGATACCTTCCACCATCATCTGTACGAAAAGGCGGAAGCGGAATTTGAAAGCGGGATCGATATCGACAATATTGGCCTGGTCCACCTTTCGGGCGTCGAGGATACAAGGCCAACGGCGGAACTGACCGACGAAGAACGCATTATGCTGAGTGAAGGTGACCTGCTGAGAAGCGTGGCTCAGGTACAGCGCCTGGAACGCATGGGGTATCGGGGCGTGTACGCGCTGGAACCTTTTTCTTCTGTTATGGAAAACTGGCGCGCTGCGGATATTGAGCGGGAAATCCGTCAAAGCATTCAGCTGTTGCAGGCATAAAATTTTTTAGCGCGCGGCCCGGTGCTGTGGCTGCGCTCTGCCCCTGATTCCCTCTCTTTTATCTGTGTCGTATCTTGCGGTCTGATGACCGCCCTTTTTTTAGCGCTTTTGCGGTATCAACAGCTTTCCCACGCAGCACGCGGCGTCGACAGCTTTCCGCGTGACGAGCGTTATCAACAACCTTCCTGCGCAACATGCATCATCGACAGCCACTCAACGCCGCGCCCTGGCGCCTGATCAAAAAGTCTTTTGCATAATATTTACAATGTTCAACCGTATCTGGCGCCCTGCGCAACGGAAATGCTGCTCAGGCGCTTTCCGCTGTTGCATGACGGGCCTTCAACGTCAGCAACATCGCCAGACAGACCAGCAGCGCGCTAACCAGATAAATAACCGGGACGCCGGCATAGCTCATTACCAGCCCGGCCAGCGGCCCGGTGATGCCCAGCGCAAGATCCATGAAGGCCGTATAGGTTGCCAACGCGCTGCCCTGATTCTGCGCGGGCACGGCCTTCACCGCCACCACGCCAATCGCCGGGAAAACCAGCGAGAAGCCGGCACCGGTCAGCAGCGCGCCCAGCTTTGCCATCCACGGATCCGCCGCACCCCAGACCAGAAATAAACCGACGGCTTCTACCGCAAAGCAGACCGCCGCCACCATCAGTCCACCGTGCCGGTTAATGGCGTTGGGAAACAACAGGCGCGTACCGACAAAAGCGCCGCTGAACAGCGTCAGCGCCCAGGCCGCGCCGTCCCAGCCTTTGTCCTGGTAGAAGAGCGTAATAAAGGTAGCGATCACGCCAAAGCCGGCGGATCCCATCGCCAAAAGGGTACCGAAGCGCCAGATCTTGCCCAGCACGGCGCGAAAAGGCAGCGGTCTGCCCTTGCTGCTTTTGACGGCAGGTCGTGGCAGCGCCATCAGCACCGCCAGCAGCGCGATAGCCGTTACCACGCCGGCCAGCAACAGCAGGCCGCCCCAGCGATAAATGCCCACGCCCAGCGGCGCGCCAATCGCCATCGCGCCATAGGTGAAAATGCCGTTCCAGGAAATTACGCGTCCTATATGAAGCGATCCCACTACGCCGACGCCCCAAAGCGTGGAGCCGGTTCCGGCAAAACTTTGCCCTATGCCAAGCACGATCCGGCCAAAGCAAAGCAAAAGCAGGCTAACCATCGGGAGCGTTGCGGTTAACGCGGCAAGCGCATAGCACAGCCCGCTGATCAGACAGCCGCAAAGCCCAGCCACCACGACTCTTTTCGGGCCCAGCAGGTCGGCAAAGCGCCCCGCGTGCGGACGACTGACCAGCGTGGCGAAATATTGCAGGCTTACCACTAATCCAGCCCAAAATGCGCTGTAGCCCATCACATCGTGGACATAGCCAGGCAGCACTGCCAGCGGCAGGCCAATAGTCAGATAAGCGGCGAAATTGAAAATCACAACGGAAATGATGCGCAGATTCAGACGTAAAGCGCCCGGAGCCTCCGGGACGGGTTGTTCAGGCATAGCGAAGAATATCCTGTCCGAAATGACATGAATAATAACTATAACCTGATTTCCCGGCCCGCAGGCGACCAGTGCATAAATTATGCGGCACGCTATTTTTAGCACGGCCTGCAGCCAGACCAGCTATTGCTGACGTATCCTGCTCTGCGTCGTACAAAATATCCCGGTTCTGAGACCTTTCCTGAAATCAGAAGCCTGCCGGAAAACAGTCGCTACACTTAATCACAAAAAGCCTGAAGGAGAAGGAATGAACGCACCACAGCAGGAGAAGATGGGGCAGAATATGCTGCTAAAAATGGCGACGCTGGTCGTGGTTTTAGCCGGCATCAAGGCGGCATCGGCTATCCTGGTTCCCTTTTTACTGGCCCTGTTTCTGGCCATTATTTTAAACCCGCTGGTTACCATCCTGATGCGGCGCGGCGTCCGGCGCGGTATGGCTATCAGCCTGGTGATCGCGGCGGTGCTGGTTGCATTTGGGCTGCTGGTGGCGATGATTGCCGGTTCGGCGGATGAGTTCTCTACCGTTTATCCGCAGCTTCAGCAGCAAATGACGCAAAGGCTGGCGCAGCTTCAACACATTGCCGCGCCTTTTCATATTAATCTTTCTACCAACAGCCTGGCGGCGCGGCTCGATCCCAACGCCATTATGGGCATGGCGACGCTGATCCTCAGCCAGTTTTCCGGCGCGCTGACCAACCTGGTGCTGCTGATTATGACAGTGGTGTTTATGCTGTTTGAAGTGCATCACCTGCCCTACAAGCTGCGTTTCGCGCTGATCAATCCTAAAATTCGCATCGCCGGGCTGCATAAAGCGCTGAAAGGCGTTACCCATTACCTGGCGCTGAAAACGCTGATTAGCCTGATTACCGGGTTTTCCGTCTGGCTGGTGCTGATGCTGCTGGATGTGCAGTTCGCGCTAATGTGGGGCGTAGTGGCGTTCGTTTTAAACTATATTCCCAATATCGGCCCTATTATTGCCGGTATTCCGCCCACGCTACAGGCGCTGCTGCTAAACGGCGTGTATGAAGCGGCATTGGTCGCAGCGCTTTTCAGCGCGATCCATATGGTGTTTGGCAATATGCTGGAGCCGCGCGTGATGGGAAAAGGACTGGGGCTTTCCAGCCTGGTTGTGTTCCTGTCGCTGATTTTCTGGGGCTGGCTGCTGGGGCCGGTAGGAATGCTGCTCTCCGTACCGCTCACCAGCGTGTGTAAAATCCTGATGGAAACCACGCCGGGCGGCAGCAAACTGGCGATCCTGCTGGGCAACGGCAGGCCGCCGAGGACGGCAAAACCCAAACTGCAAAAATAGTCGTCAGCGCGCGTCAAAGACGCTGGTATCGGTTATTGCCCGCACCTCAACCTTGTTGGGCAAGATAGCCAGCGAGGAGAAGAGATCGGCAACCTGCTGAACTTTAGCGATATCCTCTGCCGTAACCGGCCGTATGCCATGAGAAATACGGCCGGTAATGCCTTTCGACACTTCCGGCGGCAGACGAGTCAGCGACGAATAAACCTTATTATACTCAACCGGATGCGCTATCCCCCAGGCGCGAGCCTGCACCAGTCGGCGCGCGAAATCGGCGATAGCCAACCGCTTTTGCGGATCTTTTAGCGAGCTGCCGGTAGCGGTGACAAATGAGAGCGAGGTGGTCAGCCCTTTGCTGTCGCGCAGCAGCCGCGCGCCGTGCTGTTCAGCAATGCCCAGATAGGGAACGAAAGTGGCCCAGGCGGCAATTTGGCCGGAATTAAAGGCGGCGCTGGCGTCGGTCGGCAGAACAAAGCGTACGGAAACCGCCGTTTGCGGCACTCCGGCCTCTTCCAGCGCTTCATAGAGCAAATGCTGCGAGATGCTGCCGCGCGCGGAGGAGACCACCACCGTTTTTCCGGCCAGATCCCTGACGCTGTGCAGCGGTGAATCAGCGGGTACGATCAGTCCATTGCTCGCGCTGTCGCCCACGTTGGTGGCGATAATTTTCAGATCGACGCCGCCCGAGGCCGCCATCAGCACCGGCAGGTCGCCCGCGTAAGAGGTATCCACTGCGCCAGCCCGCTGGGCTTCAAACAGCGGCGCGGCGCCCTGAAAGTTGGCCCAGCGGTAGTCATAAGGCGCGTCTTTCATTATGCCGGAAGCCTCCACCAGCGACCGTAGATTCCGCGCCTGGTCGCCCAGTACCAGCGTCACTTTTTCCGCTTTTGCCGCACTGGCTATCAGGCTTATGCCCAGCAGCAGCGCCAGCGCGCTTTTTCCCGCTTTCATCTTTTTTCCTTAAAGCGCGTTACGCGCCAGCTGACGAATATAGGCATCCCAGTGCAGCAGATACTTTTTATTTTTTATGCCGTTATCAAAAACCCGCGCGGCTTTTTCGGCCACGCTGTCGGGCACAATGCTCAGCTCTGCGCCGCCAGACTGGGCCGCCAACTGCGCCACGCACGCTCTTTCCAGGTAATAAAGGTTGTAGAAGGCCTCTTCCAGATTTTCACCGCAGGTCAGCAGGCCATGATTACGCAGGATCAGCGCGTTCAGATTGCCCAGGTCGGCGACGATACGCTGCTGTTCATCCAGATCCAGCGCGATGCCTTCGTAATCGTGATAGGCCAGCCTGCGGTAAAAACGCATACTGTGCTGCGAAATCATCAGCAGACCGTTTTTCTGCGCCGCCACGCCAATGCCCGCCGCCGTATGGGTATGCAGCACGGCGTGCGTGTGCGGGCGGGCGCGGTGAATAGCGCTGTGGATAACGTAGCCAGCCGGGTTGATGCCTGAGCCGACAGGATCGTCAATGATTTCGCCGTCCAGATCGACTTTCACCAGCGTTTCCGGCGCAATTTCGTCGAAGGTTTGTCCGTAAGCGTTGATCAGGAAATGCGGCTTGTCGCCCGGCACCCGCAGCGAAAAGTGGGTGTAGATATGATCGGTCCAGCGCAGCCGCGCGGCCAGCTGGTAACACTGGGCCAGTTTGACGCGAGCCTGCCACTCCGCGTCGGTAATTCGCGCGCGAAGCGATTCGGCGGAATGCAGTGCGCCACTCATAAAATCCTCCTGAATACAGCGTGATGGAAGCCCGAAGCCGGGCCAGGGCATCCTGACACAGAAGAAACGTATGGCGGAAACGATCAATCTGAGAATAAATTGCATAAAATTAGCTAAGCGACGGCGCACCTGATTTTTTTTTCCGCGCCATGCTACCTTTACCTTTTCAGGCGGCGCAGGGATGCCGCTAACAGAGGACAATGAATGGATCGGCCGAAAAGAAGCAGTGAAAAAAGAGGCGTGCTGCTGGCGGTCGCTGGCATAGTGCCGCTGCTCCTTTGTCTGATCTTTACTTTTATCGACGCCAGACAGATCGTTAAGCGCCAGCAGGCGGCGACGGCGGGTATGCTGCTGGCGCATGCCGAAGCAATCGGCGACCGGGCCTGGGATACCCTTGACGAACTTCAGGCGTTTCCGAAAAGACCCTGCGAAGAGATCAATGACGAGCTGAGAAAGTATGCGGCGCTGTCTCCCTATTTTCGCTCAATAGGCGTTATGCGTGAGGGTCGCATAACCTGCTCTTCCGCATTCGGCGGGATACATAACGATATCGCTACCGTTATTCAGCGTCAGCCGCCGACGGATCGAAAAGCGAAGTGGATGCTTTCGTTAAGCCAAACCTGGGCGGTGAGAGACAGGCCCGCCGTGATTTTTATGCACGATACGCCCGCGCATTCCGGCGCTTTTGTGATCGTTGACGGCCAGTATTTGCTGGATGTGATGAGCGCGGTCGGCAAAAGCCAGCATAACAGCATCCGGCTACAGTTCGGTGGCGGCTTCGCCTTGCGCAGCGGCGCAAACGGCAATCAGCCGTCGGGACTGCTCCAGCCCGTGACGCTCAGCGAACGTTCCAGCCGCTACCCTATCGGCGTCGAGGTGACCTCGCCCGCCAGCGATATTGCCTTTACCTGGCGTCAGGGTCTGTTTACCTTCGTGCCGATGGCGCTGATCCTGTCGCTGCTGTTGATGACCGTGACCAACAACTGGCTGAAACGTAAGCTTTCTCCCCGCGACCAGCTGCGGAAAGCCATACTGCATCGCGAATTCTCCGTTAATTATCAGCCTGTTTATCATATGGTTACAGGTAAAGCCAGCGGCGCTGAAGTGCTGATGCGCTGGCAGCGGCCCGACGGCCACTGGGTAAGGCCAGATATGTTTATCACCGCGGCGGAAGCGGAAGAGATGATCATACCTTTGACCCGCCATCTGATGGAGCTGGTGCTGGAGGATGCCAAACAGTGGAGTCTGCCGCCGGATTTCCGTCTGGCGCTTAACGTGGCCGCCGCGCACGTCCAGCACGACGATTTTGTCGAGGATATCCGCTATTTTGCTCGTGGCATGGCGATACATCGACCGGATATCACGCTGGAACTGACCGAGCGCAGCCTGCTTTCCGACGGAGAAGACGTCGTGCAAAAGCTCCAGCTGCTGCGTAATGAAGGTATCCATATCGCCATTGATGACTTTGGCACCGGCCACTGCTCGCTCTCTTATCTGCAAACCTTCCCGCTGGATTACCTGAAAATAGACCGCGGCTTCGTCAATGCCATCGAATCAACCACGGGCGAAGCGCCGGTGCTGGACGCCATCATCACGCTAAGCCACAAGCTGGGGCTGAAGATTGTGGCGGAGGGCGTAGAAAACGCCACTCAGCTTCATTATCTGCAGGCGCGCGGAGTAGTATTTATTCAGGGATATTATTACGCCCGCCCAATGGACAACCGGCTATTTATGTCCTGGATGCAGCAGGAAGGTCAACGCCCGCTGGTTTAAATAGTCGGATACAGGCTGAATTAACGCCGACGGCGAAAAAGCGTAACGATTTTCAATTTCATTTACGTAGCTTTAGCGCCGCCCGCAATGCAATCCTGACGGCGTCGTCTTCGGGGAACGTTTTTTGTTCGCTATGGGTTATCCCTGCCTCTTCGTACCGGGCTTTCGTCCGTTCATTAATCCTGGCCAGCATTGTGATAATTTGCGACGAAACCTGCTGGTGCTCCTGATATATATCCCAATAGCTTTTTCGCTGATATTTCAGGAAGCGATACTTTAATATAAACCTAATGTTATCAATAGATTGAATAACTTTCATTCGCATCAAGCCTGGCCACTTAGCCATTAGCAAAGCGCGTTCTTCAGACCCTGTTTTGTCTGTAATTTCTCCACTCTCAGGCTTTATCTGTTTTTGTGAATAAACCCTACCGTTATTAAGGAGAAAAGTTTGCTGAGGCCGGAAGAATTTTAAATTAGCTTCTGTGCTTTCCAGCCAATAGTTTTTAAAATGAACCTGTTTTTTATTATTCATTACCCCCCCGCAAGACTGCGAACGGCAGTATTACCGATCGAGCCAGCAGGCGCAATACTAATATTGGCAGGTAGCCTGACTTAATCTCATTATAAAAAAGTGGGCAATGTCTTCTTATTCCCCCTCACCTGGCTGGCCTTCGCCGTGAATTTTTCTGGCGTTTTCGGCTGCGTCGAGGGCGCGGTTGCGTCCGTTAACCGCTGGTTACACAATCTAATTTCAGGTAGAAATTATGTTACACAGCGCAGAAACGATATACTGAAAGCAGACGGATATTTGTTAACGAACGAACAAATTTGCTACTTATCTCCGTCGACAGGGCGAAAGCCCGTACGCTATTCGCTCTGCTTTCCCGCTGCGGCGGCGCGAGCGGAGCGGAAGATTTTTCCGGGAAACAGTCAATTACAGGGTGCTTTATATGAAGCTACGTAGGAAGCGTGTTAAGCCGATTGGCTTAAAAGACGTAACGATCATTGATGATGCCAGGTTACGCAAAGCCATTACCGCAGCGTCGCTCGGTAACGCTATGGAGTGGTTTGACTTTGGGGTATACGGCTTTGTCGCCTATGCGCTGGGCCAGGTATTTTTCCCCGGCGCCGACCCTGGCGTGCAGATGATTGCCGCGCTGGCGACCTTCTCCGTTCCTTTCCTGATCCGCCCGCTTGGCGGCCTGTTCTTTGGCGCGCTGGGCGATAAGTATGGTCGTCAGAAAATCCTTTCCATTACCATTGTCATTATGTCGGTCAGTACTTTCTGTATCGGCCTGATACCTTCTCATGCCTCTATCGGCATCTGGGCGCCCATCCTGCTGCTGCTGTGTAAAATGGCGCAGGGCTTCTCGGTAGGCGGCGAATATACCGGTGCCTCTATTTTTGTGGCCGAATACTCGCCTGACCGCAAGCGCGGCTTTATGGGCAGCTGGCTGGACTTCGGTTCTATCGTCGGCTTTGTGACAGGCGCAGGCCTGGTGGTGCTGATTTCTACCGTGGTCGGCGAAGCGAATTTCCTTGACTGGGGCTGGCGTATTCCGTTCTTCGTGGCGCTGCCGCTGGGCCTGATCGGCATCTATCTGCGTAACGCGCTGGAAGAAACGCCTGCGTTCCAGCAGCACGTTGAGAAACTGGAACAGGGCGATCGCGAAGGTCTGGCCGACGGCCCGAAAGTGTCGTTTAAGGACATCGCTACCAAACACTGGAAAAGCCTGCTGGCCTGTATCGGTCTGGTGCTGTCTACCAACGTCACCTACTACATGCTGCTGACCTATATGCCCAGCTACCTGTCGCATAACCTTCACTACTCCGAAGATCACGGCGTAATGATTATTATCGCGATTATGATTGGTATGCTGTTCGTGCAGCCGGTTATGGGCCTGATGAGCGATAAGTTCGGCCGTCGCCCGTTTGTGATTATCGGCAGTATTGCGCTGCTGCTGCTGGCGATCCCGTGCTTTATGCTGATTAACAGTAACGTGATGGGCCTGATTTTCGCCGGTCTGTTGCTGTTGGCGGTGATCCTGAACTGCTTTACGGGCGTAATGGCTTCGTCGCTGCCGGCGATGTTCCCTACCCATATTCGCTACAGCGCGCTGGCCAGCGCCTTCAATATATCTATTCTGGTAGCGGGCCTGACGCCAACGCTGGCGGCGTGGCTGGTGGAATACACCGCCAACCTGTATATGCCAGCCTACTATCTGATGGTGGTAGCGGTTGTGGGTCTGATTACCGGTATCATGATGAAGGAAACGGCCAATATGCCGCTGCGTGGTGCAACGCCTGCCGCCTCTGATATTGCCGAGGCAAGAGAGCTGCTGCAGGAGCATCACGACAATATCGAGAGCAAGATCGAAGATATTAGCGAGCAGATCGCCGAGCTGGAAGAGAAGCGTAAGCATCTGATTAACCAGCATCCCCGCATTAACGAGTAAGCCTACAGGTTTGCATTAGCAAGTCAGTTTAAAAGCCCGCAGCCGCGGGCTTTTTCTTTCACCTTCCGCTTTTTTCGCCGCTTGTCCAGTAGGTTCCGGTTTCCGGCAGCGGCAAAAATTCCTCGTTCATTTCACGCAGCGTGTCGGCCGGTTCCAGATCGTGGAACAGCTGCGGATGCAGCGTTTTAGCAATAACCTCGACCGCCAGCAGATGCCACGGGCTCAGATAAAAATTGTGCCACACGGCTAAGGTTCGGCCCTGACGAATGGCCGCCAGCTGGGCGATAACCCGCTCGCTCGCCAGCGCCTGCGAAAAACTTTGCTTTGCCGTGGCCGGCGCGACCTGCGGGCCAAGCTGTAGCCGATGCGGCTGCTGCGCATCGCCCAGGCCGGTTGCCAGAAAGAAATCGGGACGGGCAGCCAGCACCGCCTCCGCGCTTAGCTGACCAAATACGCTGCTAAACTGACCGGCCGCAATATTGTCGCCGCCCGCATACGCCAGCAGATCGGCCAGATTGCCGTGTCCCACCGTGGTACAGCACACTTCCCGCCGCCCTATATGCAGTTGCAGCATCACGCGTGGCCTGACTGGAGCCGCCTGACGCAGCCGGTCATGAATTAGCGCCATATGCCGTTGATAGAAGGCGATAAAGCGCTGCGCTTTCTGCTGGTCACCCAGCGCCTCACCCAAAATTTTCAGGCTCGGTACGGTATTTTTCAGCGGATCTACCCGCGTATCGACGTAGATAACCGGAATGGCCGCCGCGTCCAGCTGCATCAGCGTGCTGTCCTGCGCCGCAGGCTTTTTGGCGTAAAGCGGCAGGATCACCAAATCCGGCCGCAGCGCGATGATTTTTTCCACGCTGAGCTGGCCCGGATTAGCACCGCCAATCAGGGGAATTTTTTTGATGGCGGGGAAAGCGGCGCTGTAGCGTGCCCAGGTCTGCCGATCGTAATGCGGCAGATCGCCAGGCCAGCCCGCCACGCGCCGCAGCGGGTTGCCCTGTTCCACCAGCGCCAGCGTATAGAGCAGCCGTCCTTCGCCCAGTACGATGCGCTGCGGATTGTCCGGCACCGTGACCTTGCGCTGCAAAATATCGGTAAGCATTTTTGCCTGCGGCGCGTTGCAGGCTAACAGCAGCAGCAGGATAGGCCATTTTTTCATGAGGTTTCCCATTACGATCAGAAATCAACGGACGCGGAAACCACGATTTCACGCGGGGCGCCTTCGCTAACACGCAGGTTGCCGCCGCTGGATCCGTAATACGCTTTATCAAACAGGTTGTTGACGTTGATCTTCAGCTGAGTATGTTTGCCCACCAGCTTGCTGTCCCAGGCGGCGAAAGCGTCCGCCACCGTATAGTCCGGCATCGTGAAGCTGTTTTCCGGGTCGCCCGCGCGGGAACCGACGTAGCGCCCGCCGCCACCGACGCGCACCTCGCCCGGTAGCCAGGAGAAACGCATGGCGTGCGTCAGGTAGAGACTGCCGCTGTTGGTTGGCGCGTTGACCAGCCGATTGCCCTCGTTAGCCGGATTAACGTCATCCTCAACGATTTCCGTTTTATCGTGGCTATAGGTGGCTATCATGTTCCAGTCCGGCGCCAGCTCACCGTTGATCTCCACCTCCGCGCCGGTAGAGCGCGCCTCAGGAATGTTGCGCGTACTGCCGTTGATTAACACCGACATATCCTTCTCGTCAATGCGATACAGCGCCAGCGTGGCGGACACAGCGGGCAACATTTGCCACTTTGCGCCCACTTCATAAGTCGTGCCTTTTTCCGTCGAGGCGACGTTGCCGTCGTCATCGGTTTGCGTTGAAGGGGTAAACGATTTGCTGTAGCTGCCGTAGAGTGAAAGATCGGGCCGCGCCTTATACACCAGCCCTGCCTGCGGCAGAAAAGCATCGCCGCGATCGTTGAGCGTGCTCTGCGGATCGGCCCAGCCGCTGCTGGCGGTTTGGGTGTAGCGCTGATAGCGGGCGCCCGCTACCGCTATCCATTTATCGGTCAGATGGATACTGTCTTTGGCAAACAGCGAACGGCTGTAAAGGTTGGTGCGCAGATTGCTCTGCGCATCGGCCACCGTGCTGGCGTTGATCGGCGGCTCTTCGCCATAGATCGGATCGTACATGTTGAAGGTTTTTGACACTTTGCCGCGATAGGACCAGGCCTTGTAGGTTTCATTCTGCTCGTAGTCAACGCCCAGCATAATATCGTGCTGCATGCCCCAAATCTGCGGGCTGCCGCCTATGTCCCAGGCAAGATAAGTGGTCTGGTGATTGAAGCCGCGGTTCGCGTCCGCGCGGCGAGAGACAATGCCGGTGGCGGCGTTGACCGCCGTAGCGCGGACTTCGTTACTGTCGTAGCGACGCTGCATCCAGGCGTAGTTGAGATGGGTTTCCCAGGTTTCATCCAGGCTGTAGGCGTAGCTGATATTCAGGCGCTTGTTTTTCCCCCAGGCGTGGTTGGCACTGTCGTCCAGACGCTGGTTATAGGGGATATTTACCGGTTTTTTATTGATAAACGCGGTGCCGCGATCGACCGGAATATCAAACTTATATTCGGTATAGCTGATGTTGAAAGCGGCTTTTTCGCCATACCAGCTCAGCGATGGCGACAGCAGCGTATGTTCATTAGCGCCAAAATTACGCCAGTAATCCTCGCGCTGGCGCTCGGCAATCAGGCGAAAGGCAAAGCCGTCGCCCAGCGGCCCGGTGATGTCCACGCTGCCCGCGCCGCCGCCGACGCTGGTGGTTTCGCCGGCAAGATGCGTGTGCCATTCATACTGCGGCTTTTTGCTGACCAGGTTGATAATGCCGCCAGGATTCTGAATGCCGTACAGTAGCGAGGCCGAGCCTTTCAGCACTTCCACATGATCGATGGTGCTGTCCATCGACAGCCCCTGGTTGCTGCGTACGCCGTCGATAAAGATCGAGCCGTCAGAGTTGCTGCCGAAGCCGCGCTTGACGAAACCGTCCTCAATAGCGCCCAGCGTGTTGCCCTGGCTGACGCCGCTGACGAACTTCATGGCGTCGTTCACGCTTTTCACCTGGTAATCTTCTATCACCTGCGGCGTAACCACGCTGACGGACTGCGGCGTTTCATTTCGCGGCAGCGGCATTTTGCTGGCCGCGCTCGCGGTATCCTGGCTGTAGCTGCCTGGCTCGCCGGTGCCGTCGGCGGTCACGGTCAGCGTCGGATCTTTTGCGGTGCCCGCTGCCAGCGCGGCCGTGCTGAACAGTAAGCCAGGTAACAGCAGGGGAATTTTCCCGGTAAAATGCCCAACGGCAAAAGGAAGAGCGAAAGGTGTTTTCATCAATAAACGCGCAGGTAGAGTTATAATTGCTGCGGATGATAATAATTTTCATTACCGTTAGCAATTTCAAAAAGCCGTCTGGCGCAACAAAAAAGGGCCCGCAGGCCCTTTCAGCAACCGCTGAAGCGGTCAGAACTTGTAACGTATCCCCATGTTGCCGGTATAGCCTTCCGTACCCGGCCCAAAGCTGTGGGCATATTTTACCTGAGCATACACGCTGAAGTGCGGATTGAGCTGGCTGCTGACACCGGCGCCCGCCTGCCAGTAGCCACGACGTACGTCCGGCCGCATCGTTTCGTTATTCATATCAACGCCCGGCGTGTGGCCCAGAAACTGCACCACGTCTGCCTGTAGGTAAGGCTTCAGCACGGGATTATCGTAATAGAACCGCAGACCTTCGCGCAGCCGGGCGACCATCAGGTTCTGATCCTTCAGCTTAACGCCGCTGGAATAGGTCTGGCTGATGTTCATGTACTGGCCCATCGCCTGTAGCTGGGGTTCCAGCCTGAACCGGTCGCCTAAAGTCAGCGGGATACCGGTTTCCACCGAGGCGACGACGCCGTAGCTGTCCATTTTGGCGCGGGTCAGGCTGGAGAACTCGTTGCTGTAGCGCGTAAGCTGCACAACGTTATCCAGATAAGCGCCGCTGTCGTTCCATGCCGTCAGATAGCCGCCGATGCCGTAAGCGTTGGTGGTCACTTTACCCACGTCAACGGAGAGTTCCGACCTCAGGCTGCGCGCGGTGTCTTTGTTGTTACTGCGCTGATGGCCAAGCGTCATCATCGGGCCAGCCGTCAGATGCCAGCCGTCGGCAAACTGACGCGTGACGACATCGCCGCCCAGCTGGACGAAAGTGGTATTCACGTTGAAAGCAAAGCGTCCGGCTGCATACCTGTCGTGACGGCCTGAGACTCGCGCCCAGGCCGTGCCGCCCTGGTAAGCGCCGAGGCGTTCGTGCCAGGTACCGATGGTGTCAAATCCGTAGGTCGAATTCAGATAAGGCGCGATAAGGTAACCTGCTGTTTCCGGGCGGTAAGCAATAACTTCCGGCTCTGGCGCCGCCGCGTCATTACCTGTTTCGTCGCTCTTATCCGTATCCGGCTCAACAACCTCATCCGTATCCGGCACATCAGGAATAATGGGATCCTCATCAATCTCTGTGGCGTCATCCGGTGGCGGAACGGGCGTCAGCGAAGATTGCAGGTACCAGTCCTTGTCACCGATTTTATTCAGGAAGTACTGATAATTACCGGCCACCACGGCGTTTTTCTGATTAAAGGTCGCGGCATCGGCATCGCCTTCCACGCGCACCAGCAGAATACCGCTGTGGGTCAGCGCGCCCGTGCCGCCTTTGTTGTTGACGCTGACATCATAGCTGCCCGAAGCGTTGCCGTTTACCAGCAGCCTGTCGCTGGGTGAATCGTCGCCGCCCAATTGGGTATTAAACGCAAACGAACCGGAGCCGGCCAGATCGCCTTTCACGGCGAGCGAGCTGAAGCCCGAAGCGTTATTGAACACCACCGAGCCGCCGTCCATCGTCAGCGTGTTCAGGTTGGAATCGGCCGTTACCAGCCAGCTGCTGGCGCTGTTGAGGATTAGCTGATTAACGTTTTGCGTCGCCCCGCTCAGCATGGAGCCGTCGTTCAGCGTCAGGTTAACGAGGCTGTCGTCGCTGACGATAACATCGCCCAGCAGCTGCGAGGCGCCGTTCGCCGTCACGTTCACCGTCGAAAGAAAAACCTCGCCTTTGTCATTAACGTTTGCGCCAGCGCTGAGCGCCGTACCGTTGCCGCCATAAACAAGGCTACCGTTGCTGAGCGTCAGATCCAGCGCGGAGCCTTTAACCAGCACGCCGCTTCCCGCTTCGCTACGCAGCGTTGTGTTATTCAGCGTGACTGCGCTGCTCAGGGTATCGGAATAGATGTTCGCGTACAGCCCGGCCGCCTGCGGTCCTTTTGATGCTGTAGCCGTTCCCGTATTGGCGATGGTGCTGTCGGTCATTTCTATATTGCCAAGGTTGGCAATTAAACCAAACGCGTTGTTCCCGGAAGCGGTAACGGCGACGTTAGCGGCGGTAACGGTTGCCGCACTTCCGGCATAGATGCCCCCGGTGCCTTCGCCGGTAGTGACAATTTCGCCGCCGGTAATAGTAACCACGCTGCTGGCGGTAGCGGCAACGCCATGCGCCTCTTTACCGCTGGTGGTAATGGCTGGATTGACCAGCGTTGCGGTGCTGTTTGTCATAGCCAGGATGCCATAAGCACTGTCGCCAGAAGTATTTATCTGCGTGTCGTGCAACGTTAATTTGCCGGAGCGAATAAGATAGGTGCCAACTGAAAACTCGCCGGCCGTAGTGATAGCGCTATTAGTCAGCGTCAATACGCCAGTGTCAGAGGCGACTGCGCCATACGCCTGGGTGTTACTTGTCGTTATGTTGCTGTTGTTAAGGTCTATTATGGCTCCCTGGGCAGTCCTCACGCCGTAGCCCTGTTCGCCAGAGGTATTAACCGTTATCCCGTCGCCCGTGACGTTTCCTGCAAAAGAATAGCTTACCGTGGCATAAAGACCGTAGCTCCCACTACCTGAGGTAAGTAGCGTAGCGTCAGTCAGATTAACTTTGCCACCCGCCATAATCCCATGGGAACTGCCGCCGTGGGTGAGGATATTAACGCCGGTGGCGTCCAGTATAGTGCTGCTGAGCGGCATATAAATGCCGTGGGAGTAGACCTTAGAGGTTTGAAACGTGCCGCCGTTAATGGTAGCGCTATCGCCCTGCCCGCTTATTTCAAGAGCGTTATGCGCATGATTGTTATCATTCACTGTTGTCGTGATATCAACGTTATTTAGGGTTGCATGACCGCCCAATGTACGGATGCCGACATAGGCCGCATTGATAGTGCTGTCGTTTAAGATCAACGTGCTGTTTGTACCGTTGCCGATCTCAATAGCCGAAAAGTATTCAGAAGCGGTATCGATAGTGATATTGGTGCCGGTAACATGGCCTCTGCGCGCAAAAATAGCCTGAATGGCTTTGTCACCGGTCAGCGTGAAATGGATATTATTTAGCGTGGCGTTGCCATACACGCCTTCATGTGCATAGACTTCAATGCCGGCAACAGGACTAGTAATAGTTAGTCCATCAGCTTTCAGCACCCCGCCCGATACTTCGATAGCGCCGTCAATTGTGTTAGTCGTAAGCGTAGAATTAATAATAGTAACATCACTGTTTTTGGCCCGGATCCCGCGGCTTTGACTGCCCAGTGTAGCGATCGTGCTGTCGGTGATGGTCAGCGTGCCAGAATCAGCATAGACCGCCGTGGAGTTTTCTTCGCTGGTTGATAACGTCACGCCATTCAGATTCAGGCTGCCCTGTTCGGTTACCCTGGCCCCTCTCGTCCCGGCGTGCGAAGTAGTAAAAGTCAGGCCGCTGTCGGTAGTAAGCTGGCTGCCCGCACCCGATACCACCAGCGGGACATCGTTTTGTTCCACAGAGGAATAATCGGAAGTAACCTGTAGCGTGGATCCATCGGTGACAACCCACGGCGAAGCCGCCGCAGCGTAAAGTGGTAAAGACAGCATAATACCGGGGATAAAAGGCCTTAATATCATAGCCATAATGCTTCCTTTCGTTAATATCCATAATAACTATAAATACATCTACCGTATCTGAGGGAGGGCGCTGTCTGCCGGAGAGGGTTTATATAAAAAGGCTGAAAGTAAAAATGGAAATATAGCAATGCTTCCTGCGCCATAATGCCAGCAGATCCGGTCATCCATGGGGTTATATTAGTTGATCCTATTAACAGCAAGAAGGCTTTTTTTTAAAAAAATATTTTATATAACCAGAAGTGTTACTCAATACTGCAACAGGAAACAATGGAAATTAACCTAAAAAGGCATGCTTGTTATGGAGTGAAAACTCCAGTAAGTATCTTAATGACGGAATTAATATAGCCGCGTGAGCGGCAACGTTATTTTATTTATGGTATCGCAGACCAGGTCTGTTTAAGGCATGCCTTTCCCGAAAAAATTACATTACCTGATAACACAGTGTTGTTATTTAAAAGACGACAGCAGGAAAGTAAAAAGGGAAATAACCAGTCCCGCTGTTTTACATTTTTTAAAATTTATCACCCTTTTTCCGGGCGGTAAGCGTGATATTAAGCCGAATAAAGGGGCTGCCAGCCGCGCGCCGCTATCCCTCTGGCCGACTATGTCCGTTAATCAGGCTGCGCTGCTTGTGGCAACAGCCGCCCGGCCTGAGTAACAGAGACTGGCCGGGAGGTCATTTACAACGCCTGCGCGCATGCCCAGGCGGAACTCCAGGCCCACTGGAAATTGTAGCCGCCAAGCCAGCCGGTAACATCCACCACTTCCCCAATAAAATAGAGGCCCGGCACGTCCCGCGCCTCCATCGTTTTTGACGAGAGCGCGTCGGTATCGACGCCGCCCAGCGTCACTTCGGCAGTGCGGTAACCTTCCGTACCGTTGGGCTGCACGCGCCAGCCGTGCAGCGTTTCTGCCAGCTCTGCCTGCTGTCGGCCGTTCAGCTGTTTCAGGGTACATTCCGGCACCATGCCCAATAGCTGCAGGCATTCCACCAGCCGGCGAGGCAGTACTTTAGCCAATGTATTTTTCAGGCTTTGATTCGGATGGATTTCGCGCTCTTCGCTGAGTAAAGCATTGAGATCGCTTTCCGGCGAGAGGTTGATGGTGACGAATTCGCCAGGCTGCCAGTAGCTGGAAAGCTGTAGCACCGCCGGGCCGGAAAGCCCGCGATGGGTAAACAGCAGCGCCTCTTTGAACACGGTGCCGTCTTCCGCCGTCATTACGGCAGGCACGGCGACGCCGGAAAGCGTTTGCAGCTGCTCAAGCAGCGGTTTGTGTAGCGTAAACGGAACCAGTCCCGCCCGCGTGGGAAATACCTTCAGGCCGAACTGTTCGGCAATTTTATAGCCGAAAGGCGAAGCGCCCAGGCCGGGCATGGAAAGCCCGCCGGAAGCGATAACCAGCCTGTCGGCCTGCACTACGCTGCCGTTCAGCTCCAGCGTATAGCCGTTGTCGCGCGTGACCTTCAGCACTTCGCTGCGCAGCCGCAGCGTCACCTGGCCGGTTTCACACTCTTTCAACAACAGATCCACGATTTGCTGAGCGGAGTCGTCACAAAAGAGCTGGCCCAGCGTTTTTTCATGCCACTGAATGCCGTGCCGATTAACCAGGTCGATAAAATCCCACTGCGTATAACGCGCCAGCGCAGATTTACAAAAATGGGGATTATGCGACAGATAGGCCGCAGGCTCGGTATAAAGGTTGGTGAAATTACAGCGGCCGCCGCCCGACATCAGGATTTTGCGTCCCGCTTTTTTGCCGTTATCCAGCACCAGCACGCGCTTGCCTCGCTGCCCTGCCTGGGCGGCGCAAAACAGGCCAGCCGCACCCGCACCGATAATGATAACGTCAAATTTTTCCACACTGCTCTCCGGCCTGCTGCTTAAAAAACGCTGATTGTAATGACAAGGCGCGCTTCCCGCCAGCGTCACAAAAGCGTCATGCGCGACCGCGTTTATAACTGAATGATTTTCATACGCTTCAGGGCCGCTATTTACTCCGCCTGACGCATTAATGTCAAAAAAAGTCTATATTTCACTTTCCCCAGGCGCGGTTTCTCGCTGATAATGCGCCGCGTTCATGTCCTCCAAAATGGCGTAACGCTTATGCTACATCTGTTTGCTGGTCTTGATTACCATACCGGCCTGTTACTCGTCCTTGCCCTGCTCTT
>Ga0157358_1000018_pt1 | contig 64981 bp, 63 predicted proteins | sample AttcapACBM2_FD_111484 | JGI IMG/M metagenome (GOLD analysis project Ga0157358, IMG submission 111484) | Fungus gardens microbial communities from leaf cutter ant in Botucatu, State of São Paulo, Brazil - Atta capiguara ACBM2 | ecosystem: Host-associated > Fungi > Mycelium > Unclassified ... | reverse complement strand
CTCCTGCTCGGACAGGGCGGCCAGCTGGTCTGCCTGATACTCCTGCACCACAGGCTCAATCAGCATATCCAGCTTGCCCTGCATCGCTTCGTCCAGACGGTAGATGGTCAGGTTAATGCGGTGATCGGTAATACGACCCTGCGGATAGTTATAGGTGCGGTTGCGGTCGGAGCGATCGCCGCTGCCCAGCAGGTTGCGGCGCGTTGAGGCTTCTTCCTGCTGACGACGGGCGCTTTCGGCCGCGCGAATGCGGGAACCCAGCACCGCCAGCGCCTTGGCTTTGTTTTTGTGCTGCGAACGCTCGTCCTGACACTCCACCACGATGCCGGTCGGCAAGTGGGTAATACGGATAGCGGAGTCGGTGGTGTTAACGTGCTGGCCACCCGCGCCCGATGAGCGGAAGGTATCGATTTTCAGATCGCTCGGGTTGATATCCGGCAGCTCGGCTTCCGGCACTTCTGGCAGCACCGCAACGGTACAGGCGGAAGTGTGGATACGGCCCTGCGATTCCGTTTCCGGCACGCGCTGCACGCGATGGCCGCCGGACTCGAACTTCAGGCGACCGTAGGCGCCTTCGCCGACGATTTTGGCGATCACTTCTTTATAACCGCCGTGCTCGCCCTCGTTGGCGCTCATCACTTCCACTTTCCAGCGGCGCGATTCCGCATAGCGGCTGTACATGCGGAAGAGATCGCCAGCGAAAATGGCCGCTTCGTCGCCGCCGGTGCCGGCACGCACTTCCAGATAGCAGTTGCGCTCGTCGTCCGGATCTTTCGGCAGCAGCAGCACCTGTAGCTCCTGCTCCAGCTGCTCGCTGGCCTCACGCGCCTCTTTCAGCTCTTCCTGCGCCATATCGCGCATTTCCGCATCGTTAAGCATCTCTTCGGCGGCGGCGATATCTTCCTGATTCTGCTGCCAACGACGGAAACACTGGCTGACATCGGTCAACTGCGCATACTCGCGCGACAGCGCGCGAAATCGCTCCTGATCGGCAATTACGCCAGCATCGCCCAGCATCGCCTCGACTTCCTCGTGGCGTTCCTGCAAGGCTTCCAGTTTGGCAACAATAGAAGGCTTCATGAATATTCCCTGTATATAAAGAGGTAAAAACGCTACAGCCCCAGGCCGTCGCGTAAAATCTGCAGGCGTTCGTCATCGCCGTCGCGGGCGGCCTGCTGAAGGGATTTGGTTGGGGCGTGGATCAATTTGTTGGTGAGCTTATGGGCCAGCTCACGCAGCACGGCCTGCGCATCCGCGCCCTGAGCCAGCGCCGCCAGGGCGCGCTCTTCCAGCTCGGCGCGCACCTGCTCGGCCTGCGAACGATACTCGCGGATGGTCTGGCTGGCGCTCTGCGCGCGCAGCCACGACATAAACTCGTCGCTTTCCTGCACGACGATAGTTTCCGCCTGCACGGCGGCCGCTTTACGCTGCGCCATGTTGCTTTCGATAATCGCCTGGAGATCGTCCACGCTGTAGAGATAGGCGTTAGGCAGCTTGCCCACTTCCGGCTCGACGTCGCGCGGCACGGCGATATCCACCAGCAGCATCGGCTGATTGCGGCGCTGTTTCAGCGCGCGCTCCACCATTCCTTTACCGATAATCGGCAGCGGGCTGGCGGTAGAACTGATGATAATGTCGGCTTCTGCCAGACGCGAGTCGATCTCCGCCAGGCTGATGACTTCGGCATCAACCTCGTCGGCCAGCTTCTGGGCGCGTTCACGGGTGCGGTTAGCGATAATCAGCTTCTGCACTTTATGCTCGCGCAGATGGCGCGCGGCCAGCTCGATGGTTTCGCCCGCGCCGACCAGCAGCACGTTGACGGTGGACAGCGACTCAAAGATCTGCCGCGCCAGCGTACAGGCGGCAAAGGCCACGGAAACGGCGCTGGCGCCGATATCGGTTTCCGTGCGCACGCGCTTGGCGACAGAGAAGGATTTCTGGAACATTCTCTCCAGCTCGCTGGAGATAGTGTGGCCGCGATGCGAATCGGCGTAGGCTTTTTTCACCTGGCCCAGGATCTGCGGCTCGCCGAGCACCAGCGAATCCAGCCCGCTGGCGACGCGCATCAGGTGGCTGACGGCTTCGTTATCGTGGTGCCAGTACAGGCTTTTACGCACTTCATCGGCGCTGAGCTGATGATAGTCGCACAGCCATTTCACCAGCTGTTCCTGCAGGTTTTCCTGTTGTTCAACGCTAAGGTATAACTCGGTCCTGTTACAGGTAGACAGCACGACGCCGCCCTGTACCAGCGGCTGAGCAAGCAGGCTGTCGAGAGCCTGATCCAGCGTATCCGGCGAGAACGTCACGCGTTCGCGCAGAGCCACAGGAGCCGTTTTATGATTTATTCCGAGTGCCAGCAACGTCATGAGTCAGGTCTGGGAGATCCCACTGTTGATAGGGTTTTGTGAGGCGCATTCTACAAGATGCGCGAGATCAAGAAAAGCCACATTCGCCGTTCGCTGCGATTGATATAGCTATTCAGCACGAAACAGGACAAATTGAGTATTGACGCGGCCCCTGGCGGTCGATAGTTTGAACGGTTACTTTGCGCGTCAGCGCCTGAACGGAGTCTGAGGAGTCCCCATGTTTATGTCGAATCGCCGCCTGCTGCGGCTTCTTCCGCTTGCCAGCGTGCTGCTGGCTGCCTGTAGCGTTAATAAACCCCAGGGGCCAGGACAAAGCGTCACCTCGCCACAGTGGCAGCAGCATCAGCAGGCTGTCGAAAAAATCACCCAGTACCAGACGCGCGGCGCTTTTGCCTATCTGTCCGACAAGCAAAAGGTCTACGCCCGTTTCAACTGGCAGCAAACCGCGCCGGATCGCTATCGTCTGCTGCTGACCAACCCGCTGGGCAGCACCGAACTCCAGCTGGACGCACAGGGCAGCGTGGTACAGCTGGTCGACAATAAAGGCAAGCGCTATACCAGCAACGACGCCGAGAAGATGATTTCGCAGCTGACCGGTATGGATATTCCACTCAACAGCCTGCGTCAGTGGATGATGGGCCTGCCGGGCGACTCAACCGACTATACGCTGGACGATAAATATCGCCTGCGTGAAGTCAACTACAGCCGTAACGGCCAGCAGTGGGCGGTGACCTATCAGGCCTATGACAACAAGCAGCAGCCTGCCCTGCCGGCCAATATGGAGCTGCGCGAAGGCGATCAGCGCATCAAGCTGAAAATGGATGGCTGGACGGTAAAATGACGGCAGTCGCTAAGTCGGTGGTCGCTAAGTGGCCCGCGCCCGCTAAACTTAATTTATTCCTCTACATTACCGGCCGTCGTCCTGACGGCTATCATGAGCTGCAAACGCTGTTCCAGTTTCTGGATTATGGCGATACGTTAAGCATCCAGCCGGACAGCAGCGGCCAGATTACGCTGCTGACGCCGGTCGACGGCGTGCCGGACGAAGAGAACCTGATCGTTCGCGCGGCCAGGCTGTTGCAGACGCGCGCCAGGCAGCAGGGCGTCCTGCCGGAAAACGCAGGCGCTTCGATCGCTATAGAAAAACGGCTGCCGATGGGCGGCGGACTGGGCGGCGGCTCTTCGGACGCCGCTACCGTGCTGGTGGCGCTGAATCACTACTGGCGAACCAGCTTCAGTTTTGCCGAGCTGGCGGCGCTGGGCCTGCGGCTGGGCGCGGACGTGCCGGTCTTTGTGCATGGCTTTGCCGCCTTTGCTGAAGGCGTTGGCGAAACGCTGACGCCGGTTAACCCGGCAGAAAAATGGTATCTGGTGATCCACCCTGGCGTTCACATCTCGACGCCGGTGGTGTTTAACGATCCTGAACTGATCCGCAACACGCCAGTAAGGGAAATCAGCCAGTTATTAGCGGATAATTACCGCAATGATTGTGAGCCAGTAGTAAGAAAACGTTTTCGCGAGGTTGAACAGCTTGTTTCCTGGCTGCTAGAATACGCGCCGTCGCGCCTGACCGGAACCGGCGCTTGCGTGTTCGCTGAATTTGACACCGAGCCCGCTGCCCGTCAGGTGGCTGAGCTTGCTTTGAAAAAGTGGCAGGGCTTTGTTGCGCGAGGCGTTAACGTCTCGCCGCTGCACCGCTACCTTTCCGAGCAATAAGAGCCGCGGCGACCGCTTCACCCTGTTCCTGAAGCGGCGCGGCGCTCGATTACACCCGTATGGACCCGTCAGCGGTATACCGCCCAGTGCCGCTGACGCAGATGTTCATTCTCTGGACGCAAAGCCTGAGGTTCTTCTCGTGCCTGATATGAAGCTTTTTGCTGGTAACGCCACCCCGGAACTAGCACAACGTATTGCCAACCGCCTTTACACTAGCCTGGGCGACGCCGCCGTCGGTCGTTTCAGTGATGGTGAAGTGAGCGTACAAATCAATGAAAATGTACGCGGTGGTGATATTTTCATCATCCAGTCCACCTGTGCACCTACCAACGATAACCTGATGGAACTGGTTGTTATGGTGGATGCCCTGCGCCGCGCTTCCGCTGGTCGTATTACCGCTGTTATCCCCTATTTTGGCTATGCCCGTCAGGACCGTCGCGTGCGTTCTGCTCGTGTGCCTATCACGGCTAAAGTAGTCGCGGATTTCCTTTCCAGCGTCGGCGTTGACCGCGTTCTGACTGTGGATCTGCATGCTGAACAGATTCAGGGCTTCTTTGACGTCCCGGTTGATAACGTTTTCGGCAGCCCAATCCTGCTGGAAGACATGCTGCAAATCGGTCTGGAAAACCCTATTGTGGTTTCGCCGGACATCGGCGGCGTGGTGCGCGCCCGCGCAATCGCCAAGCTGCTGAACGATACCGATATGGCTATCATCGATAAGCGTCGTCCGCGCGCCAACGTTTCGCAGGTGATGCACATCATCGGTGACGTGGCGGGCCGCGACTGCGTGCTGGTTGATGACATGATTGATACCGGCGGCACGCTGTGTAAAGCCGCCGAGGCGCTGAAGGAGCGTGGCGCGAAGCGTGTCTTCGCTTACGCCACTCACCCTATTTTCTCCGGCAATGCCGTAGAAAACCTGCGTCATTCCGTGATTGACGAAGTGGTGGTTTGCGACACCATTCCGCTGCCGGAAGAGATCAAAGCCCTGCCGAACGTGCGTACGCTAACGCTCTCCGGCATGCTGGCGGAGGCTATTCGCCGTATCAGCAACGAAGAGTCTATCTCTGCGATGTTTGAGCACTAATCGGATAGCTGCGGCTAAACGAAAAGCGGGACAGATTATCTGTCCCGCTTTTTTTATGGCGTAGCCGGCTATCAGTGATGGCCGTGTCCCGAAGCGCGACGGCAGCGCTTGTCGCCATAGTGGCGCACCCAGTAGTAATGATCGGTGATTTTCTCGCGGCCGCTAAGGCGGGCGCCGACCAACCACATCAGCGCGCCGATAAAGATGGCGAAAATAGAGCCGTTAACCAGCATTTGCGGCAGCTGTAGCTGCGGCAGTTGATTCAGTACGGCATAGCCTATGCCGGTTACCATGACGGCCAGGCCGATCACCATCAGGGCGTTGCCGGTTAAATTAGCGTGTCTGCGTTTCATTTGTCACCTCCAGATGCCAGTGCATTCCTGTGCGGTTAGTGCCATAAGTTTATGCAATGGCTGGCGGATGCGTTGCGGGCCAGATCACATTTGTTGCTAAAAGTTTGACAAAACTTTACGCGCACTTCGCTGATTTTTCTATAGAAAACGCATTATCACCCTGATCAACTATTGTGATATAGCGCGCACTTTTGAGTTCTGTCGCCGCTCTTAGTACACTAGCGCCCTTCCCTGATGCAGCCTTTTAGGAAAACAGACAAGTGAGCAGCATTAAACTGATTGTCGGCCTTGCCAATCCCGGTGCGGAATATGCCGCCACGCGCCATAACGCGGGCGCCTGGTATGTGGATTTACTGGCTCAACGACACAATCAGTCGTTAAAAGAAGAGAGTAAGTTTTACGGCTACACGGCCCGGCTCAATATCGGTGGCGAAGACGTCAGGCTGCTGGTGCCGACGACCTTTATGAACCTGAGCGGCAAGGCCGTTGCGGCAATGGCCACCTTCTACCGTATCGCGCCGGAAGAGATCCTGGTAGCGCATGACGAGCTGGATCTGCCACCGGGCGTGGCAAAATTCAAACAGGGCGGCGGCCACGGCGGCCATAACGGCCTGAAAGATATTATCAGCAGGCTGGGCAATAACCTGAACTTCCACCGTCTGCGCATCGGTATCGGCCATCCGGGCGATCGCAACAAGGTCGTGGGTTTTGTCTTGGGCAAGCCGCAGGCGGCGGAACAGACGCTGATCGACAACGCCATTGACGAAGCGGCGCGCTGCACCGAGGTGTGGCTGAAGGAAGACAGGCTAAAGGCGATGAACCGGCTGCACAGTTTTAAAGGTTAAGCCAATGAAGGCTGGCTGAGATGGCTATTATACTACTCAGCCAGGCTAATCCTAAGCAGTGATATGCTTTGTTTGATAACAATAAATACCTCACCGAAAATGACGACTCCTCCGTTAAGCACCATGACTAATAAAAATCCCCAATGTTAAAAAAACGACGATTAAGTTAACAATCTTCCCATTATCAAAAAAAAATAATAACAACATTTATCTATATAATTATATATTTAAACCTTAAAATTAAACCCATTCAAAATTCACCTCAAAATAAAAAACCATTGATTCATGTCAATTATTAAAAAACCATTAAGTATAATTTGAACTGTGGTTTTTATGTGTATAGCCGCAGATAAATAATTTAAGGATTAAATTATGGCAAAAGACTTAGGTGGATACGGAGATACCGCTGGTCAATCCGTTGGAGGAACTGGCGCAAATCTTAATGAGCGGCCTGACCATTCTACTCCAGGCGGCGGATTTCAAGGCCATGCTGGCGATCGTGATGGCAGGCAAAGTAACACAGGCGCGATAAATCCGAATATGAAATATCTTCAGCCCGGAGAAAACTATGCGACTCCCTGGGGGAATGTCACCATCAACCAGGATGGGCATCCTGAGATGAATGCAGATTTGACCAGCAACCTCAAACTCCTGACCCGCTGGAAATTAAAATTAGAACATATACGCAAGAAAAGATATTTAATATTGACATGGCCATTTTTTTGTTGGATTTTTTAAAAGGCAAGATCATTGCGGTTCCCAATACTGTAAGAATTGGATAATGGGAAATTTATTGATACTGGTATATGTAATAAAACTTGCGTAAATCATTGGTACTAAGTTAACAGGAAAGGAACCACCTCTTAGTGTTATATATTTTGTATTTATATCAATGATTTATATGGAAATATATTATAAGGATATATCATGAAAGAATTAGAATACAATAACGGCACCCCACCATCGCCGGGCTTGATATGGTCTGGCAGTTCCTGGGCTTATCCGACAACTGGATATATCACCGGGAATGGTTCTGATACAACTATGGTGGTTTGGCCGCAGAAAAAAGACGACCATGTAAATTGGGAGTCATTTTCCCCTCAAGGGGTTAATGGTTTTCAAGGATTGGATACTATCTGGCAACAAGTTGCAGATCCAGTTAGGCCAGCAATAATTACAGCAATTAATAAAGCTTCCCAATGCTTTAATGTTCCACAGCCTCAGAACTATATGCTTTCCAGTTTTAAAAAAATAACTCCTCCTCGGGATTACCCATCAACAGATAATACAATTGACCCAATCATCACTATAATTCCTGCAAAATTTTTGAGTGATACACCTTTAACATTTCAGTCCGGGGTTCCTGACTCTGTGACACTTCATTCCCGTGTAACCGATGATGTTTATAATGGTTCCCAACATTTAGCAATTGTAACCGATAAACAGAGGTCATTTAAAGTACCGGTGCGTCAGGCCATACCTCGCGGTGCTGATAAAATTTATAAAATGGGTCTTCTACCTGGCCCATGTGGGTTTGTTGATATGAATCTTAATTTAGATGGTAATGAAGAGGCTGTGCAGAAAGCGCGTAATGCGTCAGGTGATGAATCAGGTGAGTTACGTCCTGTAGGAGCAACTGTCGGTGCCGCTACTCATGACTACGTTGCAGTTTTTCCTGACGGTCATGAGCCACTCTATATAGCTTTTACTATTGCCATGCCCTCTGCCCCTTTGCAGGATCGTCTGGAACAGCAAGCAGCGGCTGATGCTGCAAATAGAGCCAGAGCAGAAGCTGAAGCAAGGGCCAGGGCGGAAGCTGAGGCAAGAGCCAGGGCGGAAGCTGAGGCAAGAGCCAGGGCGGAAGCTGAGGCAAGGGCCAGGGCGGAAGCTGAAGCGAGAGCCAGAGCAGAAGCTGAAGCAAGAGAAAGATCGGAAGCTGAGGAAAAATACAGGCCGCACGCTGACCCACGCGATTCAGTAGAAGCCTCATTCAGAGTCATACAGCGTAGTTCGGATATAATGAAAGCTCAACAGGATGCATTAAATGCCTATTTTATAGAGCTTTATAAAAGCCAGGCCAATGAACAAGTCCGTAATAAATCATTAAAGTCAGTTGGGCTTGAACCTCAATATGACAGGCCATATCGTGCTCAGTATTATATTGATAAAGTCCTGAGCGCTGCCAACACGCTGGCTATTAGCCGTGCGGCCTATGGCGGTATGCAGCTGGCCGGAGAAGGTCTGGGCACTTTAATTACCGATGCGGCAACTACAGCTGCCGTAAAAAAATCCATTCAGGCGGGCGTCAGCCTGCTTACAACAGGCAGCGTCCCGGGCGTGTTGGTTGCTGGTTTCTGGCCGAAAGAAGCAGGCAAAGGCAGCGACAGAGTTGGACTTGATGTCGCCGCGCTTTTTTCTGTGCAGGCGCAATTGCTGACGGAACAAGGTGCTATCCAGCCAGGAATGGAAACGGCGGATATGTCGGTACGCGGCGTATTGTCAGAAGAAGACGGTCATCTGACGTTAAAACTTATCAAAACCGGCATAAACGGTATTTCTCCTGCCGTACCAATACTAAAAGCGGAACGCGACCCGGATTCCAGCCTGGATTACATTACGGTTCCGCCAACAGCAAGCCGCCCGTCTCGTACTGTTGTGGTAAACCCGTACCTTAAAGAATCTGTAGAAGCGTCACAGTTGGTGCACGAACCCATATTAATGCCGGGCGGCGATCCGATTAATCCCGCTGATTATGCCGTACCGCCTTATTATATGCCCATCCCGGCTACGCCGCCGCATACCGGGACAGAGATAAAAGCAGTCACACCAGTCACGACAACCACTACGCCTGCCGAGGAAGAGCTGAATGATTTCATCTACTGGCAGCTGGATGAAAAGGCTACTGGCGTTGAGCCTGTTTATGTCATGCTTAATGACCCCTATGGCAAAACAAATGCCAAAGGCAAGTACAGCGGTCGGGATTATAACAGTGATAAAGCCGGTGGCCCTATTAAGGATTTAAACTGGCATGATGCTAAAATCGATCGGGAGGGCGTAGATAAGGTTAAACTGCATACTGGCCGGTTTGAAGAATCAGATGCTAATAAGGTTATGATCGATCGTCTGGAAAAAATACTCGGAGGTGAGTTTGAAGCAACGGACATTGACAGGCGATTTTATACACACGAAGTGCGTGAGCTTGAACGATACCGGGCGCTCGGGGTGCCGGATGGTGTAGAAGATAAGAAGGTCTGGAACGATGCACATACAGCTACGCTTGAAGATTACAAAATAAATGTAAAAACACAGCCATTATATACGCCAGAAGCTGAGGCAGCAGATGAAGCTCAAAGCATGAGGGAGAATCAATGATTGATTACAAAAGCTTAATTGAAAATGAAAACGTCGAAGATATTGTGATTTTTCTTATACCGGCATTTTCTTATCAACACGTTGATCGCTGGTTTGAACGCTATAATTTTGACGTCATTGCGAACGGTTTACTATTGCGTACTACTGAAAAGTTGATAAGAGAAGGGAAGCTTAGTGAGGATGAAAAAGGACATATAAGCAGAGGCCCCAACTGGCAGGCCCCGCAGTTTGTCAAAGATAAAAAATACGGTATTGAATAGGTACCTTATTATATGCCCGTCCCGGCTACGCCTCCGCATACCGGGACTTAGGTGAAAACAGTTACACCAGTAATGATGACTACTAAAGAAACATCAAAAACTAGCTTTAAGCGAGGATTCTATTATGGGTTTACAGTTAAAACTGAACTGGTTTGATAAAAAAACAGATGTTTTTGTAGGGGAGGAATACTCAAAAGACCTGGGCGATGATGTATCAGTCATTGAACGGCTGGGTTTATCTGTCGAAGAAGATATAAATAACGGTGAGTTCGACGTATTGAAAGATTTTTCACCTATATTGCAACCTTACTTTGAAAATAAAATAATGACTGATGAGTTTGATTATTTTATAGCCTTTAACTACAAAAAGGGTTCGCGCTGATTACTTTCAAAAAGAACAGGTGAGATAAAGGATGTATCTTCCTGTTTTAAATATAAAATCGACCCTTTTTTAACGCTATCTGGATTGAGCGCCCGTACATTTTAGAGTACGGGCGCTTTTCTGCGCCCCTAAGCTAACTTTAATGCTTAGATTTAGGCTCCATATAATTAATCTCAGGATATAAACAGGCCCTGGCGAGCAAGCCACCGTTCATCAAAAAATATGGCATCAGATAGCTTTATTGACCAACCGTAAACCAGCCCCTATCTTTACCGGCCACGGGCGTGCTTTTTATCCTCCATCCGTGCCATCAAGCGCGTCCAGCGCCATCGTCTGCGCATAGTAGCCCTGCACGCCCCAGACTTTGTTGGCGGCCAGCTTCTCCAGCTGCCCTTCGTTCTCTACGCCCTCCACCAGCACGCGGTTGGTGTAGCGGCGAATATGGGCGATCAGCACGTTAAAGAACGGCTTGCTGATATTATCGAGGTAAAACTGCCGATCCAGCTTAACCACTTCAAACATCTTCGACTGTAACGCGTTCAGATTGGCATCGCCTGCCCCTAAATCATCCAGCCATAAGATGTTCAGCCGATCGGTCAGCGCCCGCAGCAGAGGATTGTTTGGCCCGTCGTGCAGGTTGGGGAAGTTTTCAGAAAGCTTCAGCCGCAAAAAAGGCAGCTGGCTGAGGATTTGCTGGATAAAAGGCGATTCGGTTACCGCGCAAGCCAGCGGAAAATCGATGGTCAGGCAGCACAGCAGCCCGTGCAGCTGAAAATAGTCCGCGTAGCGTTCTACCGTCAGCAGCTGATCCAACAATCGGCTCTCGGCGTCCCCGGTTTGCGGCGCGGTCTGGTGTGGTAAAACGGTGAGCTCAAGCGCAATCAGCTCGCCGCTAAGAGAGTGAATCGGAACGTAACAGTAATTATTAGTCATGCTTTATAGCCAGCTCAGGACGCCCTGCCAGTGATTATATTCGTCATATCGTCAAAAACCAGTGATTTAATCTAAACCACTGGGCAATATAACGATTTTTATATATATCGGCAGGGCCAGCCTTAGCTTTACGCTTTTAGTCGCTATCGGCCGCAACTTTATAATCAGGCGCATCCAGCTCGTGGCTACAGAAAGGCCCTGCCTGTTTTAACAGACTGATGCAATCTTCACTAAGATGCCGCAGCCTGACGCTTTTTCCTTCCGCTATATAGCGGGCGGTCAATTTATCGATGGCCTCGACGCCGCTGGAATCCATTACCCGCGTACGGGCGAAGTCGATCACCACTTCCTGCGGATCCCTGGCTGGCGTAAACAGTTCCTGGAAGCTGGCGGCAGAGGCGAAAAACAGCGGCCCTTCCAGCCGATAGGTCTTTTGCTCGTCGCGCTCTTCCTGTGCCACGATGCTGATGCGGGCATGTTGCCAGGCAAAAACCAGCGCGGAGATGATCACGCCAAAAATCACCGCCATGGCCAGATCGGTATAGATGGTGACCACCGTGACCGCAATCATGATAACCGCATCGGGCTTTGGCATACGTTTCAGACGGCGCAGCGAGCTCCACTCAAAGGTATTAATACAGACCACAAACATAATACCGGCCAGCGCCGCCACCGGCAGCAGGGCGATATATTTCGACAGGCTGACCACAAACAGGATCAGCAATACTGCGCCGACCAGGTTAGAGATGCGTCCACGCCCGCCGGAGGTAAAGTTGATGATCGACTGGCCAATCATCGCGCAGCCCGCAAAGCTGCCAAAGAAGCCGCACAGCGTGTTGCCGATGCCCTGCGCCACGCACTCTTTGTTGCCGTTGCCTTTTTTACTGCCCATTTCATCCAGTACTGCCAGCGTTAACAGCGATTCTATCAGCCCAACCAGCGCGATAATCACCGAATAAGGCAGCACAATTTTCATTGTGGCCCAGCTTAACGGCGCTTCCGGCAGATGGAAGAACGGCAGCGTGCCGGAGATATCGGCCAAATCCCCTACCCGTTTGGTATCCAGTCCAAAGCCGATGGCAATGGCGCTGATAGCAATGAGTGCCGCCAGCGAGCCGGGAATGACTTTGGTAAATTTAGGAAACAGCCAGACGATCAGCATCGCCAGCGCCACCAGGCCATACATGACCGGCCCCTGGTTTTTAATCATCGGGATCTGCGCCAGCGCGATAACGATAGCCAGTCCGTTTACAAAACCGTAGATAGCCGGCTGCGGCACAAGGCGGATAAATTTCCCCAGGCGGAACAGGCCAATAGCCAGCTGGATCAGCCCGGCGAAAATCGTCGCCAGCAGCACGTATTCATAGCCGTGAGTCTGAATAAGACTGACCAGAACCACCACAATCGAGCCGGCCGCGCCGGAGATCATCCCCGGTTTGCCGCCGAACAGCGCGGTGATCAGGCCCAGGATAAAGGCGGTGTGCAGACCGATAGTCGGCGACAGGCCGGCTAGCAGAGAAAAGGCCGTGGCTTCCGGAATAAGGGCCACAGAGACGACAGCGCCGGCCAGAACGTCATTTTTGACGTCGGCAGCCCTGAGGTTGCTCAGTTTGAACATGCTGATTTCCGTTTTTTATCAAATGCAGGTGATTACCGCGCCGCCAGTTTGGGACACAGTTTGAACTCGCCAGAAAGACGAGAAGCGCAACAGGCGTGGAAGGGAGATTTCAGGGTGGCGTAAGCAGGGAGCAGTGCATCCGCGGCGTTCTCCGTCTGTTGTCAAAGATTGTCAGTATGTGAAAACGTGAGCAAGATCTCAACCCCCTTCTCCCATGCGCGGGTAGAAATCCCCGCCATCCAGGCGATAATTACGTGTATAATGCGCAAAAACTTGTGCTAACCAGCTTACCGGGGAAGATTTCTTCCCCTGCAATTAATTAAGGTGATTCAAACATGGGATTCAAATGCGGTATTGTGGGCCTGCCTAACGTCGGGAAATCCACACTGTTCAATGCGTTAACCAAAGCGGGTATCGAAGCGGCAAACTTCCCGTTCTGTACCATTGAGCCGAATACCGGCGTGGTGCCAATGCCCGATTCCCGTCTCGACAAACTGGCGGAGATCGTCAAGCCACAGCGCATTTTGCCAACCACCATGGAATTTGTGGATATCGCGGGCCTGGTAAAAGGCGCGTCGAAAGGCGAAGGCCTGGGCAACCAGTTCCTGACCAACATTCGCGAAACCGAAGCTATCGGCCACGTTGTCCGCTGCTTTGAAAACGACAACATCATCCACGTTAACAATAAAGTTGACCCGGCTGACGATATTGAAGTGATCAACACCGAGCTGGCGCTTTCTGACCTGGATACCTGCGAACGCGCGCTGCAACGCGTACAGAAGCGTGCGAAAGGCGGCGATAAAGACGCTAAAGCTGAACAGGCCGCGCTGGAAAAATGCCTGCCGCACCTGTCCAACGCCGGCATGCTGCGTTCGCTGGATCTGAGCGAAGAAGACAAAGCGGCCATCCGCTATCTGAGCTTCCTGACGCTGAAGCCAACGATGTATATCGCCAACGTTAACGAAGACGGTTTTGAAAACAACCCGTACCTGGATCAGGTGCGTGAAATCGCGGCTAAAGAAGGTTCCATCGTAGTGCCGGTTTGCGCCGCCGTTGAATCCGATATCGCCGAGCTGGAAGATGCCGATCGCGAAGAGTTTATGGCCGAGCTGGGTATCGAAGAGCCGGGCCTGAACCGCGTTATTCGCGCCGGGTATTCTCTGCTGAACCTGCAAACTTACTTCACCGCTGGCGTGAAAGAAGTGCGCGCCTGGACCATTCCGGTTGGCGCCACTGCTCCGCAGGCCGCCGGTAAAATTCATACCGACTTTGAGAAAGGCTTTATCCGTGCTCAGACCATCGCCTATGAAGATTTCATTACCTATAAAGGTGAACAGGGCGCGAAAGAAGCCGGTAAAATGCGTTCAGAAGGCAAAGAGTACATCGTGAAAGATGGCGACGTGATGAACTTCTTGTTTAACGTCTAATCTACCGCTGATACCTGTCAGCCGCAGAGAAAAGTAAATTTTATAAAAAAGCCATCTGTATAGCAGATGGCTTTTTATTTATGAAGCAGTGGTTTTCTCCCACAGGCCTCAACTGAGGATAACAGTGAGCTTTTCTTCATTGTTTTTATCGCTTCCTGACAGGCATTATTATTTTTAATAATATATTGCAGATATATGTATCCCTGGTCCTCGCTCTTACAATCACTACCGATAAATTACGTCCGTTCAGATTTAACAGCCGGTATAAGCTATAACTGCCTGCCAGGAGTAAAGAAGCCGCCGCCCGGCTGATTTTTTTCCAGCGCGGTTCGTCGGTCGAAGAGATATCGGGTGCAGTAGAGGCAGGACGCAACCCTAACGGGGAAAATAATATGTTGTGGCATTCCTTCGCCACCTGTTGTTAGCGATGGTGCGCCGTCTCTTTCGCTTTCCACACGGCAAACAGCGTTATCGCCAGCGCCAGACAAACATATAGCGACACCCACAGCGTGCTGCCCATCTCTTTATACAGCGTAGTGATAATTAAAGGTGCGAAACCGCCGCCAACAATTCCGGCAAGCGTATAGGCGAGCGAAGAGCCAGCGTAACGTACATGACCGGGAAACTGCTCGGTGACAAACGCCGCCTGCGGGCCGTACATCATGGCATGGATCAGCAAGCCGCCAATTACCGCCAGCACGATTAATACCGGCTGAGTACTGTCGAGCAGCACAAAAAACACGAACGACCAGACAACGGCCAGCAGCGCGCCGGTAATGTAAACCGGGCGCCTTCCCCACTTATCCGACAGCGCGCCAAACATCGGCACGGTAACGGCATTGCCAATGGCGCCCAGCATCGTCGCCAGCAGCGCCAGCGGGCGCGGCATATGCAGGACGGTAGTCACATAGGTCAGCGTGAACACCACCACCAGCGCGTACAGCACATCCGACCCGATACGTGCGCCACCGGCAATCAGCAGCTGTTTAGGGTAGTTAAGAAAAACCTCTTTCAGCGGCGTATGCGTGGTTTTCTCCGCCGCCTGCATCGCCACAAAGGTTGGCGTCTCCTCCACGCCACGGCGCAGCCACAGGCCAAACATCACCAGCAGCAGGCTCAGCAGAAAAGGAATGCGCCAGCCCCATGCCTGAAACTGTCCGGCGCTCATGGCTACCGTCACCAGGGTGATAAAACCAGTACCGATCAGCGTTCCGCAGGAAGGCCCCACCTGCGCGAAAGAAGCATTGCGGCCGCGCTTGTCGGCATCGCCATGTTCCATCGACAGCAGTACCGCGCCGGCCCATTCGCCGCCAAGTGCGATGCCCTGCACAAAGCGCAGCGCCACCAGCAGGATGGGGCTCCAGATCCCCCAAACGGCATAGCCCGGCAGCAGGCCCATCAGGGCGGTCGTGACGCCCATAATCACCAGCGTAATAATCAGCACCGCCTTACGACCGGCGACGTCGCCAAGATGGCCGAAGACAAAGCCGCCCAGCGGCCGGGAAATATAGCCGACCGCATAGGTAGAGAACGCCAGGATCGTTCCGACCAGCGGATCGAAGCTGGGGAAGAACACGTGGTTAAACACCAGCGCGGCCATAATGTTGTAAACAGTAAAGTCATACCATTCCAGAGCCGTGCCAATCGAGCTGGCCGCCGCCAGGCGACCCGTTTTTGATTTGCTTCGCTTCGGGCGTACCGCCTGATGCAGCGTGGAGTGCGTATCAGCCATGAGTCATCTCCTGTCGGGTTAGTGTCCAGCTAAGGGCATAGCGCTGCACCTCGCCCGTCAGCAGTTCTGCCGCAACGGAAGCCAGCCGATCGCAGCATGGCGCATCGCTACAGCTGATAAGTAGCATCGGCAGCATCTGGCGGTTCTCTTTCCCTTCCATCGGCAGCGGCGTGCTCAGATCCGCATCGGGCGTCAGCAGGCTGGAAGAGATATAGCCCGGCGTCTGGCCGATTTGCTGCTGCCAGGCGCTCAGCGCCGCGCTGTCGACCGCTTGTGCAAGCGTGACCACCGCCAGCTGGCTGCCGGTGCCTTTACCGTGGGTATGGGTAACGGCGCTGACCCGGCGCATCGGGTTGACCATCTTTTGCAGATTTTTCACCGACCACTCGGTCTGGCGCGTGAACGCCGCGTGATAGTCCACGCTGGTAAAAGCCTCCAGCGATTCGGTTTCATACAGGCCCAGATATTTACGTTCGGCGTTAATCGCCTGGTAGCGCGTGCCGCTTAAAAAGCCGCTGATGGCCACGCGCTCCTCAACGTGTTCATGGTCATACCACTGGTTAAAATCCGCTTCGTCATCCGCACCAATATTGGTGGCGACAAACAGCATGCCGTGAGGTTGCTTCATTTTCAGGATCTCCGGGTAAGGGCAGTTTCCACGGCAACAGCCCAGCTGATTAAGCGGGCATCGTCGCCATGAACGGCAGCAAGACTGAGGCCAACCGGCGCATGACCGGCCGGGTGACAGGGTAAGGAAATGGCGCAGCCATCCAGCATGTTGATAACGCTGGTGTTACGCAGCATCAGGGCATTGATCTCCATATAACGCTGCGGCTCGTCCAGCGAAGCGATAGTCGGCGCGATCTGCGGTACGGTGGGCATCAGCAGCGCGTCGAAACCTTCCAGCGCCGTGTTGACACGCCGCTGCCAGGCTGCGCGCTGCTGATAAAGTTCAGCGGCATCCTGTTCAGTCAGCTGGCTGCCGCGCTGCAAACGCATCAGCACCTGCGGATCGTAAGCTTCGGGCCGGGCCAAAGCCGTACGCTGATGCCATTGCCAGGCTTCATAAGCCGTAATGCCGCCGCGCGCGTTCAGGCTGTTCAGCTCATCCAGCTCGGTAAGCGGCAAGGCTACCAGCGTGGCCCCGGCTTCCCGGAGAAGATCAAGCGCGTACTGCCACGCCTGCGCTACGTCCCGATCCAGATCGTCCAGGACGCGAGTTTGCGGTACGGCAAAGCGGGCGTGGCGCAGATCCGACTCCCGCATCTCAAGAGGCTTTTCGGCAATGATGCTGTCAAGCAGCCAGCAGCTGCGAACGTCATGCGCAATAACGCCAATGCTGTCCAGCGAAGGCGCAAGCGGCAACGTGCCCGCCTGATCGATTCGGCTGGCGCCAGGTTTAAAGCCGGTCAGGCCGCAGAGCGCGGCCGGAATACGTACGGAACCGCCGGTATCGGTACCGATAGCGCCCAGACACAGCCCATCCGCTACGGCCACCGCCGCGCCGGAAGAGGAGCCACCGGGAATACGTTTCTCCTCGCGCCGCCACGGGTTGGCAGGCGTGCCGTAGTGCGGATTGATGCCCAGCCCGGAGAAGGCGAACTCGGTCATATTGGTCTTACCGACTATCGCGGCGCCAGCCCGATTGAGCTTCTCTACCACGCTCGCGTTCGCCGTGGCGACCGGCGCATCGCTTAACAGGCGTGAACCCGCCGTCGTCGCCTCGCCTTTTACATCGAACAGATCCTTAATGCTGATGGGAAGCCCATCGATCGGGCTACGTGATTGCCGGGCTTGCCAGCGTTCTCCCGCCTCAATAGCCTGCTGCGTAGCCTGCGCCTCATAACGAGTGATGAAAACGCGCGCGCCTTCTTTTTCAGGATCGCGTGCGGCAGCCAATGCCGCCTGCGTGAAAGTTTCAGGCTGAACGTTCCCCGCCTGTAGCTGCTGACTTGCCTGCCAGAGTGTCGTCATAGCCGCGCTCCTTATGCAACGACCGGCAGTGCGCCGGTGCGGTAAGTGTGCTCCAGCGTGCGGCCCAGCACCGGATCGTGCAGCGCCATCCGAAACTCGCTGGCCGGACGGATGCCGCCGATAGTGCTCAGCGTGCCGCAGGACATGGCCAGGCCGTCAGCGGCCGTTTCGCCCTCCAGATAGCGCGTAAGCAGCGCCTGTGGAGTCAGCAGCGACGACAGCGAACCTTGTTGATAAACCACCCATTCGCCCTGCTCTTTTATCCAGGAAGTCAGCTCCAGCGCATCCCAGTGCTCCGCCACTTCGCGCATGCGCCACGCGCCGCTTGCCACCGGTTTGATGCAGGCCTGCTTGGAAAGCGCCACGCTGAAGGTTTCCAGATAGCGATCGGTGTGATCGGAGGTAAGAGAAACCCAGCACTCTCCGCGATGAAAAAAGACGAAAGGTTCGGCTTCGCCGGATGTTTCGTTGCCCACGACTTCCAGCAAGGCGTTCTGGCTGAGCTGATTAGTGGCGACGCGGTAAAAAAGCGGCACTGCACCAGGAGCAGGCACGCCTAACGCTTCAAGCTCCCGAATATGGTGCAGGACGGCATCCCGATCGCGCCCTGCCCAGCCCGCAATAACAAAGCGGGTTACGTCGACATCGAGTCTGGCAGCGGCTTCGTCGCCGGTAATGAACTGTAGGTGCATGGCAAAACCCTCATTTGAAATTAGAGTGAAATTTCACTCGCATTTCAAACTAGCGATTTTCATGCCAGCTTTTTGTGTAATATGTCGCAAAGGCTTAAACAGGAACGGCATCATGAATGAGTCAGCTGGTGAAAATGTGAACCCGATCGAGCGGAAAAAATATCTGTCGCTGAACGAACAGGCCTACCTGGCGTTCAGGCACAGGCTGATCACGCTGCGTTACAAGCCCGGCGATTATCTTAATACCGCCCAGGTAATGGACGATCTGGAAATGGGGCGCACGCCGATCAATCAGGCGATCCACCGCCTGGCTACCGAAGGGCTGCTACAAATCATTCCCCGCAAGGGCGTTATGGTCGCCCCGTTGTCGATCGATGATGCGCTGGAATTGATTGAGGTGCGGCTGGTTAACGAAACGCTGTGCGCGCAGCTTGCCAGCCAGAAAGTAAATAAGGCGCACCTTAACCAGCTGCGCGAGCTGAATCAGCAGATCGGGCTTGCCGGCGGCTCGCGCAACAGAGAGAAAATGATGTTGCTGGATCGCGAGTTTCACCAGGTGCTGGCGGATATTGCGGGCAACCGACGGCTTGCGGATATCCTGAGCGTTATTCACGCGCAGGCGCAGCGCTTCTGGGCGACAACGCTGTCGAGCGTCAGCCATATGGATGAGGTTATCGCTGAGCATAATGAAATTATTGCGGCGCTGGCCTCCGGGGATATTCAGCGCGTGACGGCAGCAACCCGCGCGCATATTGACTCTTTTAGACGCGCGCTGCTCTCTACCTGAAAAGCTGACCGCAGCCTGCAACCGGGGCTGTCGGGCCTGGGTGGTTTAGCGCAGCGATCGGTTTGCGGGGCCGGGATTTATAATCAAAGGAAGATACGCTTCAGCGCCAGAAGACCACTCTGCACGGCGTAATTGATATATTGCTCTTAAAGAGCCGTAAGGCAAAATAAGGCAGCCTTGACGTTCTGCCTTATTGGCCTGATATCCGATCGATTAGATCAGGAAATCGTGCAGCGACTGACCGTTTGCAATGGCATTCTTAACAGGTGTCGGCGTGCGGCCCTGCCCGGTCCAGTATCTGACTTCATTATTGCCGTCGAGGTACTTATATTTTGCGGGACGAGGCGCGCGCTTCTTTTTTGCACGGGCGACGGGCGGCAAATTATTGACCAGTTCTGTCGGTAAAATGCCGTCTTCAAGCATCAGTTCACGGTACATTGCCAGCTTTTCCGCTTTTTCGCGGGCTTCGGCTGCCTGCGCGCTGGCGGCTTCACGACGTTCATTCACGATAATTTTCAGCTTTGATAGTATCTCTTCAAGATCCTCTGTAGCCATATTGCGCGCCTGTGCACGTAGCGAACGGATATTTTTCAGGCTGCTCAGGGTAAAACTCATACATCATTTCCTTAAATCTACTGATTAATAAAACGGCGATCGTTCGCCGTCAGCGGCAAGGGTACCATTTATTGCGTTGTGATTTAAGTTGATGGGCGATAATCAGACGAGTCTGCGGGAATTATATGCAATTAATGTCCTGAAAAAAGGATATAACTTATGGATCCTGCCGGAATCGACATTTATCCGAAAAATGTATTCACTTTCAAAACTACTTGCCTGATTTATACTGATTGTGGAAGTAATTTCTGGCGTCCCGAATATCGTTACCTTTTAAAAAAAACCAAAATCGGGTCTGGTAGTATAAAAATCCCTACCGGTAATATCAAAGACAGTTGATATGTTTTATGCTACCAGCAGCAAGGTGGTTATTAGCCACCTGTCTAAAAACCATATTGGAAATTTATAAAATAACTGTAAAAAGATAGCTGAATCGCCTGTACGACAGATTCTCCGCCAGACCATTATTTCACTGAGCAGTCCTGTCGCATAACCTCTGGTAACTATATTAACAATTTCAACCTTTAAAAGGAGGTTTCGGAAAATGCAGCCTCAGAACGTTTGCCGGGAAGACAAGCGGTATCAGCTAACTGCTACGCTGAAAGCGCAAATAGCGGAGCAGCGGCTACACAGCAGGCTGTGGCGGAGGTTACTTAACCTGTTTATCAGCACTGACGAGCAACAAGCATACTCACAGTTGATAAGCAGTCAGGCCGGAATGAATGAGGAAAATGTCGACCAGCTTAAGGAACCTGAGAACCAAAGGATGCTTTGCGACGTGCGCACTAAAGAATGGCTTCAGTTGCAAATTGTGCAGAACGCACGGCTGACGGAACTTAACGCGCGGGCAGATGGCGAGATTATCGGCACTGTCGTTTCCGATTTCACTCTGGACACCGTGCTCTACCCTTTTGAAGCGAATCGGCAACAGTTTGCGCCTTGCCTTCCCGCTGTCATCTGCGCCGGGATCATGCATCGACAAAGCTGGCTGGAGGTGAGCGCCATGCAAATACTTAGTGCCCTAATAAAGATCATCCAATTAATTAATAACAACTTCCAGGTCAACTTACTGGCTAATAATTTATTTTTACCGACGCATAAAGCGCAGACACTCTCTTTGGGGAGATAAATTAACCTGCTGGATTATAACTACTTTTTTCCCATTCCGATGATGTTTCCAGAATTTTCTAAAAAACCTTAAAAAAAGTATATTTTTTGACCCTTCCGTTATAATTAGACAAAAGAAAAACAAGAGGGGGGTATGCAAATGACCGGGGACTCAGTTTTCGAAAAAAGAAAAAATCGTGCCATGGCGATTATGGAAGGCAGGGGGATGTGGCCCAGCATCTACGCCCCTCCGTGCCATATATTTCTGTGGCGGTTGGGGATCCATGTGCCTCCACCGCCCTTCTCAACATTCTGGACGAACTTTTTCAGCTTTGCCGTCGTCTATACGCCGTTCTGGGGGATAGTAATGTGGTTTATTTTCTGGAAATCTCAAGGAGCCACGCTGCTTTATGCCGCTACCTCGACGCTGATAGCCGGTCTGGTTTTCGGGGTGATTATGGCGGCGTTCCAGGAATGGCGAAAACGAGCTAATCATCTGCCAGCGTGGGAAAAGCTATAAAAACGCGGCTGCCGGGCCTGAATCCGGCAGCCGATTTCTCGTGGCCTTTCATACTGCTGCATCATCAGGCTATTAACAGGCGGCCGTCTTTACGCATGCCGTTTCCGGCATGCGGACATCTTCCGCTGAGGTTCCCTATAGCTTTCTTACCCCCTGTTATGTTGTTCCATCATGCCGAACCGCAGCAGCAGCGCTTATCAAAGGCAACTGGCCAATGCGCCTGTGGAGCGCATCTTTCTCAACAGTGCTCAGTGAAGTCTGCATAGAAGCGCTGCGCCACGTCGGGATGCGAGCGCAGCCGCCCTTTTAAATAGTTCCAGCCGACCTCCCGCAGCAGCGGATTTTGCGGATCGCTGTCCGGCCCCTGCGCCAGGTTCGCCAGCGCTTCCGGCAGCTGATATACCGGCACCACGGCGTCAAGCTGGGCGCCAAGAAAAAAGGCGACAGATAAACGCTCCTGTTCCGTCTGCGGCGATACTACTCGGTGCACGGTGGCACGCAGATAGCCGTTGGTCGCCAGCTCAAGCAGCTCCCCAATATTGACTACAAACGAACCGGGTAAAGGCGTCGCCGCTGTCCATTCGCCAGGACGAATCTCAACCTCCAGACCTGGCTTATCATCCTGCAGCAGCAGCGTCAAAAAACCGGAATCCTTATGCGCGCCCACGCCCTGACGCGATTCGCTGTCGGTGCGCCCCGGATAGCGGATCAGTTTGATATGTTCATTGGGGAAAGCGCCGTAAAGGCCGTCGAAAGCGTCCTGCGGCAGTTGCAGCGCCTCGGCGAAAGCGCGCAGCAGTTTCAATGCAACCTCAGTCATTTCCTGCTGCCAGCGCGTTAGCACAAGTTGCAGTTCCGGCAGCGCCTGCGGCCACTGGTTAGGCCCCTGCATTCTTTGCCATGCCGGAATATTTGGCGAGACGGGTAGCGCCTCTCGTTCCGCGCCGATATCGAACTGTTCGCGATAATCAGGCTGATTACGGGTTATCTCTACGCCAGCAAGGTTATAGCCGCGAAAATGCGGCGAATTCGCCATTTTAACCCTGAGCTTTTCTTCCGGCGGTAAAGCAAAGAACGCGCGAGCAACCTGCTGCACTCTGTCGATCAACGGCTGGTTGATCCCATGATTGATCAGATAGAAAAACCCGACTTCACGTGCCGCCCGGGCAAGCGAGTCGAGCAAGGCTGAACGCTGCTGCGCCGATGCGGTTAATTGAGCGAAATCGATAACCGGAAGCGTTAACGGACTTTGTTGGCTCATGACTTTTATCCTGGCTGAAAGAGGCTTAGTTCCACATTGCCACTCCGCCTGTACTATCTCTACGAACTATTCCTGCTATCTATATGCAAATGTCAGAAGTCATTTTGCCTCGTTTATTACCTGCTCTTTGCGTTAAACCCCGACCAACTCCATCAGCAGAAACGGCTAAAACTTCCTGATAAGAATATAACTATCAGCCAGAAAATAAATACTCAGCCTGGCCCACCAGATTAATTATTAATTTTTATAGCAACTCAATGGAAAAGCTTATTATTACCCAGCCACCTGAAGCTGAAATAATAACCACAAAAACATGATACAGCCTTTTATAACAACAAGTTAGATTAAAAAATCCCCACAAATATTTAAGTACAGCTTCATTTTAACAGTAAAATTTAATTAGCAATCAAAAAACAGCTATCCCTTTGAATTTTCTACTACACTTACTCTCTTACCCATTCAGAATAAAGGAGGCCGTGTGAAAGAAATCTTTCATACAAACTATTTGAAATTGATTACGTCAGTGACCTTCTGGGGTAACATTCTGCTGGTAGTGGTGATCACCGCTGTGACTTTCTTCCTGATCCGCAAAGTTATCTCGCTGCTGGAAAAACGGATAGGCTCGTGGGCGGAAGATCATGAAAATCGCGTGGCGCACCGCGTCTTTCTGGACGTGCTGAAAAGAACCCGGGTCACGCTGATCTTTATCGCTTCTTTTCTGTTCAGCCTGCAGTTTATCGTGTTGCCCGGCCAGGTCAGCGGCACCATCCCGCACGCCTGGTTCCTGGTGCTGGCGCTGCAAATCGCGCTGTGGCTGGATCAGGCCGTGCAGTCCTGGCTGCGCTATTCGCTGACGAACTTCGGCCCGGACTCGCACCGCAATCCTGTCACTACCATCATTCTTGGGCTGCTGTTCCGGGCGCTGGTCTGGTCGGTGATGATCCTGTCGATACTCGCCAATGCGGGCGTCAATATTACCGCGCTGGTGGCAAGCCTGGGCGTCGGCGGTATCGCCATCGCGCTCGCGGTACAGACGGTGCTGAGCGACCTTTTCGCCTCTCTTTCAATCGGTATTGATAAGCCTTTTGAGATCGGCGACTTTGTGGTGTTTAACGACGTGGCGGGCACTATCGAACATATCGGGCTGAAAACCACGCGCATCCGCAGCCTGAGCGGCGAGCAGATTGTCTGCGCCAACGCCATCCTGTTGCAGCAAACCATCCACAACTATAAAAGGATGCAGACGCGCCGTATCGTCTTCAGCTTTGGCGTGCCGCTGGCGACATCGGCCGAGCAGCTGCGCAAGATTGGCCCCATGATTGAAGAGGTGATCGGCCGCATTGATAAAACCCGCTTTGACCGCGCGCACCTGGCCTCTTTCGAGTCCGATCGCATTATGTTTGAGGTGGTGCATATCCTGAAGTTTTCCGACTATAACCAGTACATGGATATTCAGCAGGAGATTAACCTGCGGATCAAAGAGTATCTGGAAGAGACAGGTATTGGCCTGGCCGGGCCGCACCGTTTTGTGACCTTTGAAAATTCGCTGCCGCAGGAGGAACAGCCTGCCTGAGGAAGATAGCCAGTACTGCCGGCTATTTTTGCCAGCAGGCGCGGCAAAAACCGTGCTCGCTGGCCGCGCGGCATCCTGACACCAGCCTGGCGATGGGTAACGCCGCTTTCAGTTAAAGAAGCGGCGTTGCCGGTTGCGTCTGATTAGCGAATATCATTAAACTTGGTTTCCTTTAGCACCGCCAGCGTTGCAGCATTGAATCTGGCTCATCCCCTGGACGATCCCATGCCCGTTAAACCCACAGCCGCGCTGTCACGCAGCGATCTCGCCGACCTGAACGCTTTTCGCATGGTGGAACGCCTGCGCAGCTTTACCAAAGCCGCCGTGGAGCTGGGCATTACTACCTCCGCGCTCAGCCACGCTATTCGCAATCTGGAAACGCGGCTGGGCGTGCGGCTGCTGAACCGCACCAGCCGCACCGTTGCCCCTACCGAAGCGGGCGCCAGCCTGGCGCGGCGGCTGAACGTCGGTTTTCAGGAGATCGGCGACGCGCTGGATGAGGTAAATCGCCTGCGCGATCGTCCGGCAGGCCGTCTGTGCCTGAATGTGCTGAGCGACGGCGCGCGACTGATCGTCGGCCGCTATCTGCCAAAGTTCCTCAGCAAGTATCCGGAGGTTGAGGTGGAAGTCTGCGTGGACGATCGCATGGTGGATATCGTGGCGGAAGGCTTCGACGCCGGTATCCGTTTTGGCGGCACCGTGCCGGAAGACTTAGTCGCCGTAAAGCTGGGCGCGGATCTGAAATGGGTTGCCGTCGCTGCGCCGCGCTATCTTTATCACCGCCCGCCGCTGCTGGAGCCTGAAGATCTTCGCGCGCATTCCTGTATCCGTATGCGCACCGGCCAGGGCGTGATCTATAAGTGGGAGTTTCGTCAGGGCAACGACTACCGCGTGATCGACGTGCCGGGACAAATTTGCGTCAGCGAAACCACGCTGGCGCTGGAGCTGGCGCTTGCCGGAACGGGTATCGCTTACTGTCTGGAAGACCGCGTAAAAGAGCCGTTGCTGAACGGCGCTCTGCACGTGGTATTGCCCGACTGGTCGCCCGTCGAACCTGCGCTATGCCTCTACTATCCGGGCCATCGGCGCGTGCCGCAGGGCCTGCGCGAACTGATTGCCCTGCTGCGCGAAGAAATAGCGGCAGAAGCACGGCGGGCGCCGCGCCAGATGACCTCAGGCGCTGTCGCCTGATGGCGCTCCGGCGACGGGCCGTCCGCTTTTTCCTGCCGGCGTCGTCCGCTATAGTAATCCTTCGCCAGCCCGTTTCGTCCCGCCAGTCATGGAGCGATCATGAGTAACCCGTCCCGTAAACGTCCGCTGAAGCTCAGCACCTCCGTCAGCCTGATGGTCGGCGCGGTGCTCGCCGTGGTTTTGCTGATCGTTCATCTGTTCTATTTTTTCCAGATAAGCCATATCACCCGCACCGGCGTTAAGGATAAAGCGCTGGCGGTGGCGCGTACCCTGGCCGATTCTGCCGAAGTACAGCGCGGCCTGCTGCTGCCCGCCGATCGCAACATTATTCAGCCGCTTACTCAGGCGGTACAGGAAAGCAACCATTTGCTGTTTGTCGTGGTCACCGATATGCGCGGTATCCGCTATTCTCACCCTGATAAAACCGCCATCAACCGCCCTTTCATCGGCGAGGATTTGCAGCCGGCGCTGGCGGGTAAGGAAAACGTGTCGATCAATCGCGGCCAGCTGGCGCAGGCGCTACGCGTATTTACGCCGATTTACGACGCCCGGCAGCGGCAGATTGGCGTGGTGGCGGTAGGTATCTCGTTGAGCGAGGTCGCGCAGCAGATCGCGCGTACCCGCTGGTCGGTACTGTGGACGGCACTGTTCGGCGTGCTGGCGGGCGCTATCGGCACCTGGTGCCTGGTGCGGGCCTCCCGCCGCGTGCTCTCCGGTCTGGAGCCTTACGAGATTTCGATGCTGTATGAGCAGCGCCAGGCGATGCTGCAATCGATTAAGGAAGGCGTTATTGCGGTGGACGATCGCGTACAGGTCACGCTGATCAACCGCGCCGCGCAGCAGCTTTTTACCGAAGCGCGCCATCCGCAGGACGAAGCGCCCGGCCCGCTCATCGCCAACCTGCGCGAAGTGGTGCAAAGCGGCGTGCCGCAGCGCGACAGAGAGCTGCATTTCAAGGGGCGCGTGCTGCTCAGCAATACCATGCCGGTGCGCAGCAAGGGCATGATTATCGGCGCGGTCTGTACCTTCAGGGATAAAACCGAGGTCAGCCAGCTGGTGCAGCGGCTGGACGGCCTGGTCAACTATGTTGACGCGCTACGCGAGCGCTCGCATGAATTTATGAACAAGCTGCATGTGATCCTCGGCCTGCTGCATATGAAAAACTACCAGCAGCTGGAAAGCTATATCCTGAAAACCGCCAACGGCTATCAGACAGAGATTGGCTCGCTGCTGATGAAAATTAAATCGCCGGTGATTGCGGGCTTTCTGTTAAGCAAGATCGAACGCGCGACCGATCGCGGCCACCGGCTGATCGTCAGCGAGGACAGCCTGCTGCCGGACTGCGGCAGCGAAACGCAGTCCGCCGCGCTGATCACCATTCTGGGCAACCTGATTGAGAACGCGCTGGAGGCCGCAGACGGCCAGCCCGGCGGCGAAATCAGCGTGCTGCTGCACTATCAGAACGGCTGGCTGGCCTGCGAGGTCAGCGATGACGGGCCGGGCATCCCGGAACCAGATGCTATCTTTGAGAAAGGCGTTTCCAGCAAAGGAGACGATCGGGGCATGGGCTTGTTCCTCGTCAAACAACAAACCGAAAGCCTTGGCGGAAAAATTATTGTAGAGTCCGAACCCGGCGTTTATACGCAATTTTTAGTCCAACTGCCCTGGGATAGAGGAAACAAAAGCGCATGATTAACGTGTTAGTCGTCGATGATGACGCCATGGTCGCCGAGTTGAACCGCTGCTATATCGGCCAGCTGGAAGGATTTCACTGCGTAGGCATAGCCTCGACCCTGCAACAGGCAAAGGAGATGGCGCTGCATGGCGGCATTGATTTGATCCTGCTGGATATCTATTTACAGCAGGAGAGCGGGCTGGATCTGCTGCCCGCGCTGCGCCAGGCGAAGCAGGCGGTGGATGTAATCGTGATCTCTTCCGCCGCCGATGCCGATACCGTCAGGCAATCGCTGCACTACGGCGTGGTGGACTATCTGATCAAGCCTTTCCAGTTCTCGCGTTTTGAAGAGGCGCTGACCGGCTGGCGTCGCCGCAAGACGCTGATGGACAGCCAGCCCTGGTATCAGCAGGCCGATGTGGATCGGCTGCTCCACGGCGACAGGGATGCGCCAGCCGAAGGCAAACGCCTGCCGAAAGGCCTGACGCCGCAGACGCTGCGCACGCTCTGCCAGTGGATTGACGCGCATCCGGCGGAAGAGTTCTCTACCGACGAGCTGGCCGCAGCGGTCAACATCTCCCGCGTTTCCTGCCGCAAATACCTGATCTGGCTGGCGCAGTGCCATATACTCTTTACCAGCATCCACTATGGCGCAACCGGCAGGCCGGTCTACCGCTATCGGCTACAGGCCGAATACAGCGAGCTGCTTAAACAGTACTGTCAATAACCCGCCAGCGCTCGTCCAGCAGCCGGAAAGGCTGTTGGGTTGCCAGCACCACCTGCTGCTCTCGCGTTACGAAAATGGCCTCGATCTGCGGATAATCCTTCAGGAAAACAAGGCTCTGTTCTACGCCCAGGCCATACAGCAGCGTGGTAAAAATATCGCCGTCGAGCGAACGGTCAGAAATGACCGTCACGCCGAGCAGCTCGTTGTCCAGCGGATAGCCGGTTTGCGGATTGAGGATATGGTGATAGCGGCGGCCGTTCAGCTCGAAGTAGCGCTCATACACGCCCGACGTCACCACCGATTTATTGCTGACGGCGACGCTGCCGATCAGCGCGCCCTGCTCGCCAAAAGGCAGCTGCACGCCTATCGCCCATGCCGTTTCGCCTGCGGGTGCATCAAGCGTTTGCAGATTGCCGCCAAGATTGATCAGCCCGCAGAAGCAGCCGCGCTGATGCAGAAAATCCCTGACCACGTCGGCGATATAGCCTTTGGCTATCGCGCCCAGATCGATCTCCATGCCGGGCTGCGGCAGAAACACCGTCTGCTGCTGCTCGTCCAGCTGCACGCGGGCGGGATCGGTTAATGCCAGCAGCGCCTGTAGCTCGTGCGCGGGCGGCACGCTGTCGCCCTGAAAACCGATTTTCCAGCGCTTGACCAGCGGCCCGATAGCGAAGTTGAAACAGCTTCCGGCCAGCAGGCTCACTTCCCTGGCGCGTTTGATCAGCGCAAACACCGGCGCGCTGACCGCAACGGGATGGCTGCCCGCCGCCGCGTTCACCGCCATCAGCTGCGAACCGGCACGATTCACGGTAAACAGATTTTCCTGCTGGCGGATCAGGCGGAACACGTCGCCCGCCAGCTTTTCGTCGTGCTCCGCCAGCTTCAGCAGGATGGGCGAGCCCATCAGCACCGCAGAGTAAGCGTAAAGTCGCGCGTCAGCTGGCATCGTGGCTCTCCGGTGTGTTAATGATGCAGGGCGAAATCAGCCGCGTGACGTCCGGCCAGCGTGCCGAAGATAATGATATCGGCAATAGCGTTGCCGCCGATACGGTTACCGCCGTGAATGCCGCCGACGACTTCACCCGCCGCCCATGCCCCGGCAATAACCTGCTGCTGCTCATCCAGCACGGCGGTATCGCTGTTGATGGTGACGCCGCCCATCGTATGGTGCACGCCGGGCGCGATGCGGATGGCGTAAAACGGCCCCTGGTTCAGCGGATGGCGCATCGCGGTCTGACGACCGAAATCCTCATCCTGCTGGCGCTCGACAAACAGGTTGTAGCGCTCCAGCGTCGCCAGCAGCGCGTGCAGATCCATATTGAGCTTGATCGCCAGCTCCTGCGGCGAAGACGCGCTGACCACAAAGCCTTTGGCAAGGTATTCGTCGGCCGCCTTGTTGTTCAGCCTGACCTGTTCGTCAAAAATCACCCAGGCGCTTTTCTCCGGCAGCGCGATAATATCCGCCGATACTTTATCGCGGGTCGCCATCTCGTTGCAGAAACGGTGTCCGGCCTGGCTGACCAGAATGGCGCCGCCGCCGCGAATCGATTCGGAGATCAGATAGGAGGTGGTTTGCTCTACCGTTGGATGGATTTGGATTTCGCCCATATCCACCGTGCCCGCGCCAAGTTTTTGCAGCAGCGCGATACCGCTGCCGGTCGCGCCCTTATGGTTAGTGGTGACAAAGCCGTCCAGCTCCGGCCGGTAATGGGTGACCATCTCGCGGTTGGCGCTGAAGCCGCCGGTGGCAACGATGACGCTGCGGGCGTTAAGAATGCGGCTGTCGTAATATTCATCGACCACCTTCACGCCGCTGACCCTGCCGTCGGTATAAATGATCTCTTCCACCGAGGTTTCCAGCAGCACCTCGATATTGCGCTGGTTAATGTTTTTCACCAGGCCGCTGATCAGAAAGCCCCCTACCGCCGAGCGGTCTGCCGGACGATGGGTGCGGTCGATGCTCATGCCGCCGGTGATGGTGATATCGTTCAGCTCAATGCCTTTCGCCGCCAGCCATTCGATAGCCTCAGGCGCCAGCTCCACGAACTCTTTCAACAGCACGGGATTGTTTTTGAAATGCCCGCCTTTCAGGGTTTCTTCATAGAACAGCGTTTTGCTGTCCTTGATGCCTTTCAGCTTCTGGAAGCGCGTTTCCGCCGCGTTCATGCCTACTGAGGCCTTGATGGTATTGCCGCCGATGGTCGGCATTTTTTCGATAATGGCCACGCGCGCGCCTTCGTCATGCGCCTGGATAGCCGCCGCCAGGCCCGCGCCGCCGCTGCCGATAACCACCACGTCGTAGTTTTGCGGCGCCTGCGGATTGCCACCCTCTTCTATTACATGCTCTTTGCTGGAGGTAGCGAGCGCCCGCGAAACCGCTTTTTTCAGGGCTTCACTTTGGGTGGTGGCGCCGGTAATCGCATCCACATGCGGGCTGTTAGCAACCAGAATGCGGTTGCGCAGGCTTTCAAAAGTGGTGGTGAAATCGACGTCGAGCGTATCGTCCGGCACCAGCGTGATATCGGTAATGCGATCGGTATCCAGCGCGACGTTGATTTTTAGCTTCAGCGCCTCCGCCTCGACTTTTTCCTGATAAACGCCCGCTTTATATTTGCGGCCGGTCGCGCTCATATCGCGGATCATCGCATCCACCAGCGAGAAGCGCCACAGCGGCTCAGGGATTTTCAGTGCCTCGCGCCGGTTGCTGTCGATATAGAGTTCCAGATGGTCGTTGTGAATAATGCGATCGGCCCAGTCAGGATAGGCGATGCAGGCTTTGCCGATTGCCACCAGATCGAAACCGTGCCCCAGCCCGCTTTCGGCATCGGCTTTATTCACCACGCCGCCGACGCCGATCACCGGAATTTTTGCCAGCGTTTCGGAGCGCATAGCGCGGAATTTGGTAATCAGCGGCGTGGGATCCTGGGTGTCGACGATAGAAGGCCGCAGCAGCTGCCCTACGGAAAAATGCACGTAGTCCAGCCCGCGCTCGGCGAGTTTTTCCAGCAGATACATCGTGTCGTCAAAGCGAATACCGGGGACTTCCAGCTCTTCCGGCGAGAAACGATAGCCGATGATAAAGGTATCGTCCGCGAAGCGTTCGGCCATTTTATGCGTGATATCCAGCACCGCCAGCGGGAAGCGCGTGCGGTTATCGCGGCTGCCGCCCCACTGGTCGTCGCGCTGGTTGGAATTGGGCGAATAGAACTGCTGGATCAGGTAGGTGTTCGCGCCGTGCAGCTCCACGCCGTCGAAGCCGGCCTTGATGGCGCGGTTCACCGCGTCACCGAATTTGGTGATCATCACCTCAACTTCTTCGCCGGTCAGCGCCTGCGGCGTGGTGGCGCCTTCACGCGGCGCGGCGATGGCGCTGGGCGCAACCGGCGTTCTGCCGCCGATCAGCTCCGGCTCCACCATCCTGCCGCCGTGATAAATTTGCAGAATAGCCTGCGAGCCTTTGGATTTGATCGCGCTTGCTATCCGCGCCAGGCCCGCGATTTTGTTATCGCTGTCAATGCCTATCGCGCCGGGAAATGCCGGCCCTTTGGGATCGATAAAACAGCACTCCACGATCACCGCGCCCAGGCTGCCGGCACGTTCGCGATAATACTCTACCAGTTCACTGGTGACGGTGCCGTCGTAGAATCCCGTACAGGTGGTCATTGGCGCCATTACCAGACGGTTTTTTAATACGGCGCCATTCGGCAGCGTCAGCGGATTAAGGATCGGGGTGAGCGTGTTCATTATTATCGACTCCAAAATTTAAATTTTTGAACCGTGTTACATAAGAAACGTTTTCGCTTAATTAACGGGTTCTGCTTTATGCAATAAATATATCAATTCTGGATTTATTAAATCGGTTAATTTAGTTATTAAACTTTTTAAATTACCAGAAACAATTACCGCATTATGTCACGCCGTCACCGCCCTGATTGTTACTCATTAGTTAACTAAAAGCAAATTCCAATTGCCACCTAAAAATAAAACCAATAAAATCAATACACTAAAAATAGTACCAGCTATTTCAGGAAATAAAAACGTAACAGTAAACTGCTCTACACGTAACAATTTTGGGAAGACAATCAGGGAAAATGCATTTTCCAAAAAAAAGAACAAAATGGCTGGAAATATTTATTGATCCAGATCAATATTATTATTCAGGGCGACCTGCATTATCTTCACAGTTCCTTAATAGTATGTTAAAAACATGTTTAAAAAGGTCATCCTGTCACCAGGGTCGCGGTAAATAAGCCCGTTTAAAAAGGGCGTAGCCATTAACCGGGACATATCTCTTTTATTACTGTTAACTTGCAGATCAACACTATGAAAAAAAAATCAACGTCGAGTGGATCGCCCGCCTCACCGGGAACCAAAAAACGTCTTGTTATGCTTTTTCTGCCCGTGCTGGTCACGGTGCTGCTGCTGCTGACGCCGGTCCCCGGCGGGCTGGAGCCTTACGCCTGGCGCTTCTTCGCGGTGTTCGTCGGCGTCATCGTTGGCCTGATCTTCGAACCGTTGCCCGGTGCGGTGATCGGCCTGACCGGGGTGGTGGTCATTGCCCTGTTCAGCCATTGGCTGCTGTTCAGTCCGGCCGAGCTGGCCGACCCCAAATTCCAGGCCGCCACGCAGTCCTTTAAATGGGCGGTCAGCGGGTTCGGCAACTCTACGGTCTGGCTGATTTTCGGCGCGTTTATGTTCGCTGCGGGTTATGACAAGACGCAGTTTGGCCGCCGTCTGGCGCTGATCCTGGTGAAGTATCTGGGGCGACGCAGCCTGACGCTGGGCTACGCCATTACCTTCGCCGATCTGCTGCTGGCGCCTTTTACCCCGTCCAACACGGCGCGCAGCGGCGGGACTATCTACCCGATTATTGCTAACCTGCCGCCGCTGTACGGTTCCAAACCCAACGATCCCAGCGCGCGCAAAATTGGTTCTTATTTAATGTGGGTGGCGATCACCGCAGCCTGTATTACCAGCTCGATGTTCCTGTCGGCGCTCGCGCCTAACCTGCTGGCGCTGGCGCTGGTGAAAAGCATCGTGGGCTTCGATATCTCATGGGGGAACTGGTTCCTCGCCTTCCTGCCACTGGGCCTGCTGCTGATCTTAACCATGCCTTTACTGGCCTACTGGTTCTATCCGCCGGAAGTGAAGATCAACGACGAGGTGCCGCGCTGGGCAAAAAGCGAGCTGGAAAAACTGGGCAAGCTGTCGCGCAACGAAATGCTGCTGCTGCTGTTTGTCTGCTGCGCGCTGCTGATGTGGATTTTCGCCACCAGCTGGATTGAACCGGCCATGGCGGCGCTGCTGGTCGTGGTGCTGATGCTGTGGACGGGCGTGCTGAACTGGAACGATATCACCAGCAATAAACCGGCCTGGAACACCTTCGCCTGGTTCGCCACGCTGGTGGCGTTGGCGGATGGCCTGGCGCGCGTCGGCTTTATTGCCTGGCTGGGCAAAGAAGGCGGCCAGCTGCTGACCGGCATCGATCCGCAAGTGGCGGCCGTGATGCTGCTGGTGGCCTTCTTCCTGCTGCACTACCTTTTTGCCAGCACCACCGCTCATACCACCGCGCTGCTGCCGGCCATGCTGACCATCGCTGCCGCCATTCCGGGCATCAATATGCCGGTCTACTGCCTGATGATGGTGACCTCGCTCGGCGTGATGGGGATTATTACCCCATACGGCACCGGCCCCAGCCCAATCTACTACGGCAGCGGCTATCTACCGACCAAAGACTACTGGCGGCTTGGCACTATTTTCGGCGCGATTTTCCTCGGCGGCATGATGCTGATTGCCTATCCATGGATGGTCATGATGTTCTGACCGTAAAAAAACCCAGGCTGACGGGCCTTTTCCGGCCCCGGCCTCTTTCCTTGCCGCGGCGCACGCTACGGCTTACCAGGTGAGCAAAATGTCAAACAAACCTTTCGTCTATCAGAACCCTTTTCCTCTCGCCCCTGACGAAACCGAATACTATCTGCTGAGCAGCGATCACGTTTCCGTCAGCGAATTCGCCGGTCAGGAAGTGCTGAAAGTCGAGCCGGAAGCGCTGACTTTGCTGGCGCAGCAGGCGTTTCACGATGCCGCTTTTATGCTGCGTCCCGCACACCAGCGCCAGGTCGCCGCCATTCTGAGCGATCCGGAGGCCAGCGAGAACGACAAGTATGTGGCGCTGCAATTCTTAAGAAACTCCGAGATCGCGGCGAAAGGCGTGCTGCCAACCTGCCAGGATACCGGCACGGCCATTATTATGGGCAAAAAAGGCCAGCGCGTCTGGACCGGCGGCGGCGATGAAGCGGCGCTGTCGCAGGGCGTTTACAACACCTACAGCCAGGATAATCTGCGCTACTCGCAGAACGTCGCGCTGGATATGTATCGCGAGATTAATACCGGTACTAACCTGCCTGCGCAGATCGACCTCTACAGCGTGGACGGCGATGAGTATAAATTTCTCTGCATGGCTAAAGGCGGCGGCTCCGCCAACAAAACCTACCTGTGGCAGGAGACGCGCGCTCTGCTCAACCCCGGCAGGCTGGAGGCCTGGCTGACCGAGAAAATGCGCACGCTGGGCACGGCGGCCTGCCCGCCTTACCATATCGCCTTTGTGATCGGCGGCACCTCGGCCGAAAGCACCCTGAAAACGGTCAAGCTGGCCTCAACGCACTACTATGACGGCCTGCCGTTTGAAGGCAATGAGCATGGCCAGGCGTTCCGCGATCGCGAGCTGGAGCAGGCGCTGCTGGCGGCCGCGCAGAAGCTGGGGCTGGGCGCCCAGTTCGGCGGCAAATACTTCGCCCACGATATTCGGGTGATCCGCCTGCCGCGCCACGGCGCTTCCTGCCCGGTCGGCATGGGCGTTTCCTGCTCCGCCGACCGCAATATCAAAGCGAAAATCAACCGCGATGGCATCTGGATTGAAAAGCTGGAGGATAATCCGGGACGCTATATTCCGGCCGAACTGCGCCAGCAGGGTGAAGGCGAGGTGCATCAGATTAACCTCAACCGGCCGATAGAAGAGGTTCTGGCGCAGCTGTCGCGCTTCCCGGTTTCTACCCGGCTTTCGCTAAGCGGTACCATTATCGTGGCGCGCGATATTGCCCATGCGAAGTTCGCCGAACGGCTGGAAAGAGGCGAAGGTTTACCGCAGTACCTGAAAGATCACCCCGTTTACTACGCCGGCCCGGCCAAAACCCCCGAAGGCTATGCTTCCGGCTCGCTTGGCCCGACGACCGCCGGGCGAATGGATTCTTATGTCGATCGTTTACAGGCCAACGGCGGCAGCCTGATTATGCTGGCGAAAGGCAACCGCAGCCAGCAGGTGACCGACGCCTGTCGCGAACACGGTGGCTTTTACCTGGGCAGTATCGGCGGCCCGGCGGCGGTGCTGGCGCAGCAGAGTATCAAGAGCCTGGAGTGCGTGGAATACCCGGAGCTGGGTATGGAAGCGGTATGGAAGATTGAGGTGGAAAACTTCCCGGCGTTTATCCTGGTCGATGATAAAGGCAACGACTTTTTCACGCTGATTGCGCAAAATCAGTGCGGTAAATGCGCTAAATAATCAGCGGCCCCTTTATCGAATAAAGGAGCCAGCCATGAGCGCGCCAGATAAAGGCTGCTGGCGCGCTAATACAACGACAGTGCCCTGCCCGTTACATGCCCTGTAAATTCGCTTCTTATCCACCCTGTTTATTTGCTGGCGCTACTTATCCCCTGTAAAAAATAACCTACACCCCATCTCTGGGGGAAACAGAAGCGCGCAGTAAAAATGAACCTGATAAAATACCACAGGGTTATTTTTGAAAAACGACTGGTAAAACAAGCGGGTCTTGTTACGAGCCTGGCTATAACGATGAAAAGCTCAGTTAAGAAACAGAACACATATTCCGCCCATCTTCTTTATACTATTTCAGGAAAACGTCATTCGTTTAAAAAGAAGCGCGCAGGCTATTATTTATTATTCTCCGAAGCGTCTTTACTGGCAGACTGAAGAATAAGCGCGTAGCGCGCCAGCAGCTGTTTTAAGCGATTCTCTATTTTCCCTCTTAATACCGGCGATAGCGGATTCGACTCAAGCTGACGCAACAGCTCCTCTGCGGGCTGCATCGCTTCCAGAGGCTGCCGAAGAGTGACCAGCTGAGCCTCGAATTCCGTATAGGTAAGACAGCCAGCGCGCTGCTCCTCCGGCACCTTCACCAGCGCCAGCATTTTTTTTAATCTCAACCGTGCCGTATGCCACAGCACCAGCTGCTCCCTGGGCAGCGCGGCCAGCATAACGGCCTCCTGCCAGTTTTTATCCTGGCCGCCCAGCTCTGGCGTAACCTGGCGGGCCAGCAGAGCAATCCGCTGCGCTTTATCCGGCTCGGGCTGCATCAGCTGCAAAGCCCACGAGCCTAAAGCGCACAGCAGGCAGGCGACAACCATGCCGGCAAAAAAGCCCCGGCTACGCTCCCAAAAACTAAAACTGACCGTGAGCGCGCCAGAGCTGGTCATATCACCCGGCACGTAAACCAGCGGCGTGAACTCATCGCTACGACCGGCCCGCGCCAGGGTCGCCCTCGTCAGCATGGTCCGGTCAGTTTTGAGTTGGCGTTCCGGCACGGTAAGCTGCGCTATAAGCTCGCTGATTTGGATATTCAGGCGATCAAGCTGGCTCAGATGCTTGTAGGCCAGCACCTCAAGCGTGTTGACATTTTGTTCCAGCTGCGCCTGCAGTCGGTAAAGCAGATCGAGATCGCTCGCTTCCGGCTGAAGCTCCTTAAGCCGTTGTTGCATCCCGGCGCTCAGCCAGGTCACAATCGCCAGCCGGGCGGAAAGCGGCTGCGGCCAGAGCGTCGGCCACTGATGTTTCATCATTGCCGTAATGATTTCAAACCCTTCGCACAATCCCGGCAGCCCGGCGCTGTGCGCCCTGGCCAGCGTATACCAGGCCACGCTTTGCAAATCCATGCCGTTCGCCCGAAAAAGCGCGATCGCGAGCGCCTCCACGCGCTGCCAGTCCGGCCCTGACTCGCCAGGCTGATTGAGCAAGGCGATTTCCTGCCGCAGGGCGGAAAATTCCGCCAGCGCGCGAGGATCGCCGCCTGTCTGCAAAATATTGTCGCCGTGTGTTGTCATGCCGGTTGTTCCTTTTTTCCAATAATTCTGTCAATCCCTGAATGGACTTCAAGCGTTTGCGTCAATATGCTTTCCCGCGTCACGATAAAAAATTTTCCTCAGGACAGAGGATAAAACCGTGATGTCACCCTAAAGTCACCTGTAATATATTAACCATAATAGTGATTTGCAAAAGTAATTTATCGTTCCTCGTTGCAATGAGGATGCTTCTTCACAAAACAGGCGGCTTTTATTTTCATTATTTCACCATCCGATCTTTTTCAGTAACATAAAGCGGCGGCTTGTTGGCAAGCGTAGCAAACAGCTCGCTAAACAATTATCGAAAAAAGATCCTTCATAAAACCACCGTTCCAGTTAGCGGGTTGTTTTTTACGGACGGCCGCTGATATCAGATGGCTTTCAGGAAGCTATTAGCCGCCGCATCCTGAATAAGCCATTTTTAATTTGTTTGCTTAATATATTTGATTAAATATTTCCAGTTTGTACCCCTTTTCTTTCACGCGCCGTTGATAAAAAGCCTGGCGCATCACATTTCGCGGCACCGGCCCGGGCGAACTCCGGAATTTCGTCTAAAGTTTGTTTCAGGGTCAATAACTTACAGCTATTCGATTGGGATAGGGAGAACGACTAATGCAGAAAGTTGAAAAACGTCAATGGAAAACCGTGCTGTCGCTGCCGTTGCTGATTGCCGCGCTGACGCAGGCCGGCTTCGCCGCTGCCGCCGATGGGCAGCCGCAGCCGCCTGATATGACGCTGGGGCCGCTGTTTAAGGCGGTGCAGGCCGCTAAACTGTTTCCCGATCAAAAGACCTTCGCCGACGCCCTGCCGAAAACCAGTCCCAGCCTGATCCTGGCAGACTGGCAGATGCAGAGAAAACAGCGCAATTTCGACCTGCGCCGATTTGTGAATACTAACTTCACGCTGCCCACCAACGGCCCGGCCTACGTGCCGCCTGCCGGACAGAGCCTGCGTGAACATATCGACGGGCTGTGGCCGGTACTGACCCGTAACGCCACGCCGGTTAACCAGTGGGATTCTCTGCTGGCGTTGCCCAAGCCTTACGTCGTGCCGGGCGGCCGCTTCCGGGAGATTTACTATTGGGACAGCTATTTCACGATGCTTGGCCTGGCGGAAAGCGGCCACTGGGATCGCGTGCAGGATATGGTGGATAACTTCGCCTCGCTGCTGGATAAATATGGCCATATCCCTAACGGCAACCGCAGCTATTATCTCAGCCGCTCGCAGCCGCCTTTCTTCAGCCTGATGGTCGACCTGCTGGCGACGCATAAAGGCGACAGCGTCTATCGTCAGTACCTGCCGGAGCTGCAGAAAGAGTATGACTACTGGATGAACGGCGCTGACCACCTCAAAGCGGGCGAAGCCAGCAAGCGGCTGGTGAAGCTGAAAGACGGCGCGCTGCTGAACCGCTATTGGGACGCCCGTGACGTGCCGCGTACCGAATCTTATATGGACGACATCGCGACGGTGGAAAAAGCTAAAGGACGCGATAAGGGCGAGCTTTATCGCGATCTTCGCTCGGGCGCGGCCTCCGGCTGGGATTTCAGCTCACGCTGGTTCGCTAAGCCGGACGATATCTCCTCGATTCAAACCACCGCTATTTTGCCGGTCGATCTGAACTCGCTGATGTTTCATCTGGAAAAAACGCTGGCGCGCGCCAATAAAGAGGCCGGTCGGGCGGACGCCAGCGAGCGCTTTGCGCAGCGGGCCGAACAGCGCCAGCAGGCGATTAACCGCTATTTCTGGGATGAAAAACAGGGCTGGTACGCCGACTATGACTGGAAGATGGCGCAAGTTCGTCCGCAGCTGACGGCCGCGACGCTGTTCCCGCTTTATCTCAAGGCGGCAACGGCGGATCAGGCCAACCGCACGGCGACGGCGGTCCAGGCGCAGCTGGTGAAGGAAGGCGGCCTGGTAACAACCAACGTCAACAACGGCCAGCAGTGGGATGCGCCAAACGGCTGGGCGCCGTTGCAGTGGGCAGCCGTGGAAGGGCTGAACAACTACGGCAAGCAGACGCTGGCGAAAGATATCGGCATGCGCTTTTTGAAAAACGTGCAGACCACCTATGACAAAGAGCACAAGCTGGTCGAAAAATATGTGGTGGAAGGCAATAACCTGGGCGGCGGCGGCGGCGGTGAATACCCGCTACAGGACGGCTTCGGCTGGACCAACGGCGTCACGCTGAAGTTAATGGATCTCTACTGCCCGAAAGGGGTGGTATGTAATAACGTCGGCGATATCACTAAAGGCCAGTAAGCCTTTCTTCAGGCGGTCCAGGATCGCCTGATTTCTTCCTGCTTGTTTCTCTCCCTTCGTTGCTTACCAGAAAATCACGCACGCTTGCCTGATTCCTCCTGCTTATTTTTCCCCTTCACGCCGTTTATCAGAAAAATCACGGATTGTACGCCGTAGTTGTAAAGATAATAATTATCATTAAGATTGTCATACTCTTTACACTTTTGCTGCCAGCCGTTAACAAGTCCGGCAGCGCTTTCTGTTTGAACTCTGAAAGGGAAGAAGCATGGTTTTCGCTCAAAAACGCCTGCTGTTCTGTACTACGCTGTTTGTCTCGCCCGTTGCCCTTTGCGCCGCCGATACGCTGGTCGTTACCGCCGCTCCTGCCGAAACGGCCACTACGCCGACCTCCGGCTATAACGCCACCACCAGCCAGGGCGCAATGAAAACCGACCGGCCGCTGGCGCTTACCGCGCAGGCCGTTTCCGTTGTCACCCGACAGCAGATGGAGGATCAGGGCGCAACCGACGTCAACCAGGCGCTGAGCTATACCGCCGGTGCTTTTACGAATTTTGCCGGCGCAGCCAGCCGCTACGATACCGTTTCGCTGCGCGGCTTCCACGGCGGCGACGTGGATAATATCTTCCTGGACGGCTTGCGGCTGATGAGCGATCCCGGCAGCTACAATATACTGCAGGTCGATCCCTGGTTTCTGGAACGTATCGACGTAATTAAAGGCCCCTCATCGGCGCTTTATGGTCAAACGGTGCCCGGCGGGCTGGTGATGGAAAGTTCGAAGCGTCCGCAGTTCAGCCAGCAGGGCCATTTCCGCGCCTCGGCGGGCAACCATAACAGCACCAGCACCGCCTTTGATTATACCGACGCCATTAACGAACAGTGGGCATTCCGGCTGACCGGCCTTAGCCGCCACAGCGATACGCAATACGATCATACGCGCGAAGAGAAATACGCCCTTTCCCCTTCCCTGCTCTGGCAGCCGGATGAAGATACCTCTCTGCTGCTGCGCGCTTATCTACAGAAGGATCCTTCCGGTGGCTATCACGGCGCGGTGCCCGGCGACGGCAGTATTACTGAACATAACGGACGCAAGCTGAGTACCGGCTTTTACGATGGCGACAGTTCTCTGGATCAATTTAAACGGCGCGAGCAGATTTACAGCTATGAATTTGCCCATCGCTTTAACGATACCTGGGCTTTCCGCTCCAACGCCAGCTACGCCCATTCCAATGTCGATCTCGATCAGGTTTACCAAATTGGCTGGGATACGGCTGACGCGGATCGGCTGAACCGCTATTACTCCGGCTCCCGCTCGTCACTCGATGCCTTTGCGCTGGATAATCAGCTGGAGGCGGATTTCGCCACGGGCGAGCTGGCACACAAAGTCGTGCTGGGCGCGGAGTACCATCAGTATAAAAACGATCTTTACGAAGCCAGCGGCAACGCCAGCCAGCTGAACGCGCGCACGGGTGAAGCGCTGGGGCCGCAGCCGGATTACGATTTTTCCCGCTCGCAGCGCCGCTACTATCAGACCGGCGTTTATTTGCAGGACGAGATGAGCTGGCAGCAGTGGCATCTGGATCTGTCCGGGCGCTATGACCGTATCGTATCGCAAACGGAGAACGATGCGACGGCAGACAAGCATCGCCGCCAGGACGATCATCTCAGCGGGCGCGCCGCGCTGCTTTACGCCTTTGCCAACGGCGTTTCGCCTTACGTCAGCTACAGCCAGGCGATTACGCCGCAGTCCCTTTCCGACATTAACGGCAATCTGCTACAGCCGACGACCTCGGAGCAGTATGAAACCGGCGTGAAATATCAGCCGCCGGGCACCTCGGATCTCTATAGCGCGGCAGTGTACGATTTAACGCAGAAAGATGTGGGCAACCGCGTGGTTAAGGAATCCTATTACGACCCGGCAGGCAAAGTGCATTCGCAGGGGCTGGAGCTGGAAGCCCATCACCAGTGGACGCCGCGCCTGAGCACGCTGGCCAGCTACACGCTTAATCACGTCCGTTATAAGGATGCCGTGGACGGCAACGACGGCCACACGCCTTATGTGACGCCAAATTCGATGGCTTCTTTCTGGGGTAAATATCAGTTTGCGTGGGGCGTCAGCGCGGGCGCGGGCGTACGCTATATTGGCAAGCAGTGGGCAGACAATGAAAACACCACGCGCCTGCCCTCCGTCACGCTGTTTGACGCTTCGGTACGGGCCGATCTTGGCGTCTGGAACCCCAGCCTGAAAGGCGCGTTTGTGCAGCTTAACGCGACTAACCTCACCGACCGTCACTACGTCGCGGCCTGCTACGGCACGGGCTACTGCTACTGGGGAGCGGAACGTTCGGTGATGGCCACCGTCGGCTACGATTTCTGAGGCAGATAAGAAAAACCCCACGCCGGAGCGTGGGGTTTTTCAGTAAGCTTTACCGCTGCGCGATTAGCTTCTGACTTTACGGTAGATCCACAGCACAACGATGGCGCCAATGACCGCCACGATAAAGCTGCCGAAGTTGAAGCCGTCTACCTTGCCGAAACCGAACAGCGTACTGATCCAGCCGCCGACCACGGCGCCGACTACGCCCAGGATCACGGTGATAATAATACCGCCACCATCTTTACCCGGCATAACCCACTTAGCGATGATACCGGCAATCAGACCGAAAATGATCCATGACAAAATTCCCATTTACTGCTCCTTTGCTTGTACTGATTAGACGGCATAAGTATAGGCAAGATTTCTAACTCTGTGATTTAAAGCCAAACTTTTTGCAATTTTTTTTTCGGACCGGCTAAAGCGTCACGCGCCGATGCCGATAATTTGACGTAACACCGCCAGGTGCGGGTTTGCTGACACCCAATCGGAGTAGGACGTGAAAGAAGAAGAAAAAGAACAATATCTCAAGCGTGGCCCGCTCGCCGTGCTTGCCGTATTAAAAAATCTGCTGAAAAATCAGACGCCTGTTCTGGTTTCCCATGCGAGGGGCCAGTTTATTACGCGGCTGCTGTATGCGGATAAAGAGCGCCTGATCGTCGACTACGGCAGCAATGAGTATGAAAACCAGCTGGCGCTGGAAATGAATGAACTGCATCTGGCCGCAGAAACCTACGGCGCAAAAGTCGAGTTTACGCTTAACGCCCTTGAAAACGACAGTCATGAAGGCCTGCCTGCCTTTGGCGCCGGGCTGCCCGACGAACTGTTGATGATCCAACGACGTGAGTTCTTTCGCGTGGCCGTCCCGCTTGACCCCATTTTTTACTGCTATGTCAAATGGCCGGACGGCAGCGGCCAGGGCCGGATGCGAGTCCAGGATCTCTCGCTGGGCGGTATCGGCGTGTTAAGCGATTCTCCCATTCCGGAAAGCCTGGAGGGTGGCGAAATCTTTAAGAAAGTGTGTGTTGAACTGGGCGAATATGGTCGCCTTGAGGCGGACGCTACGCTGATTAACGTCGGCGAGCGCAGCGTGGTAGGCAATAAAAATGAAACCGTGGTCACGCCGCGCCTGAGCTTTCGCTTCGCCTCGCTGGATTTCAGCCAGGAGCGCCTGTTACAGAACGTGATTTTCTCGCTGGAACGTCTGGCGCGCGAAAAAGCCACCCGCTTTCAGTAGCCGTAAGCCATCCCGCTGACTCAGCAAGCTTTATCAGGTCGCGTGTGATAATCCGTACGCTAAATCGTCCGGTAGGCCGTGGTCACTTTCCACAAATAGCGCGGCGCCTGCGCTGCCGGATGCTTGTTCTGTACATGCTGATAAAACTCTTCCGGCGTCATGGCGTTGATCATGGCAATAGCCCGATCCCTGTCGCGTGAGAACGTTCTCAGCAGCGCGCCTGCGCCATTGGCGTAGGAAACAATAGTGGCGTAGCGCAGCGTTTTCGGATCGCGGATCCCCGACAGCGAACTATCCTGCAAAATTTTCAGATAAGCCGTACCAATATCGATATTTTTCACCGGATCGCGCAGTTCCGAGGTGCTTGGCTGCCCGCGACGGCCCTGTACCCGATAGACTTCCCGGCCCGCCGTAGAGGCTTTTATCTGCATCAATCCAATGGCATTCGACTTACTGACTACCGTTGGATTGCCGCCCGATTCCACGGAAATGATCGCCTCAACCAGCTTCTGATCGACGCCGTAGTTATGCGCGGCGTTTTCCGTAAACAGCGACCAGGCCTGAGCAACCTTCCCCGGCGGCGCCTTGGTGAGCGGGGTTTGCCGCTGATGTTCATTCGGTTTATGCGGCTGGCTGGCGCACCCTGCCAGCAGGAGCATACTCACGATCGCCACTGTTTTTATGCTCTTCACGCTATTTTATTCCTCTCAGCTTTAGCTTCGCGTTTTATCATAGCGGCGATTTGCCGGGATAATATTACCGAAACTCTTAATTTAGCGCAGCGGTGGATGACTTCAGCTGCGCTTTTCGTCATTATCAGCCGTATTGGACCCTGGGTTGCGTAAAATGATTCATTAACCCTGCGCAGAAAACAGATGTCCCGCCTGAAAGTACAAGGCTAACAGCTTTACCGCGACGAAAAACCGTTGAATAAGGGCCAAAATTTAGCCAATTAAGGATAAAAGTGAAGATTATGTCCGTTACTCCACGCACTTTTCATTTGATCGCGCCTTCCGGCTATTGTCAGAATCAGGCGGCCGCGCAGCTCGCCGTGCGGCGTTTGCAGGAGCAGGGTCATCAGGTGACTAACCTGCAAACGATCGCCCGTCGCAGCCAACGTTTTGCCGGTAGCGACGAGCAGCGGCTACAGGATTTGGATTTACGACAGGTCGAAGCGGATATTGTGCTGACGGTTCGCGGCGGCTACGGCGCCACCAGGCTGCTTCCCGGTTTCGATGCCGCCGCGCTGGCGGCGCGTCTGCGCGAGCACCCGCTGGCAATTTGCGGCCACAGCGACTTTACCGTGATCCAGATGGCGCTGCTGAAGGCGGGCGGACAAACCTTCAGCGGCCCGATGCTGGCAGGCAATTTTGGCGCGGAGGTCGTTTCTGATTTCACCCTCGATCATTTCTGGCGGGCGCTGACCTCGCCCGAATTCACGCTGGAATGGCCCACCGCGCCGCAGGATGTAGACGTTTCGGGCACGGTTTGGGGCGGAAATCTGGCGATGCTGACTTCGCTGATCGGTACGCCGTGGCTGCCGGAGATCGACGGCGGCATCCTGGTGATTGAGGATATTAACGAGCACCCTTTCCGCGTGGAGAGAATGCTGCTGCAGCTGGCGCAGCACGGCGTGCTGGCACGGCAGAAAGCCATTGTCACCGGCAGTTTTACCGGCGTAAAACTCAGCGAGTACGACAACGGCTATGACTTTGACAGCGTGTGGACGCTAATACGCGAGCTGACCGGCCTGCCGGTGGTGACCGGGCTGGAATTTGGCCATCACTGGAACACCGTCACGCTGCCGCTTGGCGCGCATGGCCAGCTGCGGGTCGCAGGCGATGTCGCCAGGCTGACTCTGTCAGGGCATGCGGTACTGCGGGAGCATTCATGAAGCAGCTGTATGAAGATCTGTGGATCTCAACGCCGGAGTTTCCGCCGGGCGAATGCGATCCGGAAGTGATGATGCACGGTTTTCTGCTGAAGCTTTCACGCGGCAACGTGCTGATTTCACGCGTTGAGGATCATGAAGACCATAATATTATCAGCGATCTCGGCGGGATTTTTCGCCACTATCTGACCCACTGGCACGAGGCTGGCCCGGGCGCGCGACTGCTGCAGCAACGTTTTAATTCGGCGCTCTATTGCCACAACCGCGCGCTTGGCCCCGTCAGCTCGTTCGCCGAAGCGGACGACACCTTTAATCAGGCGGAAGTGCACTGCGGCAGCCTGCACGTGGTGCCCACGCCGGGCCATACGCCGGGCAGCACCACCTACCTTTATGCTTCGCCCTATGGCAAAACCTATCTGTTTGTCGGCGATACTATCAGCCTCAGCCACCAGCGCTGGGTAACCGTGCTGGTGCCGGAAAGCAACGAGCCCAATCTGAAAAAAACGCTGGAGTTTTATCGGGCGCTGCGCCCGGACGTGGTGCTGATGGGAACCACAAAAGGCCACCTTTCCTGGCAGGAAGTGACGATGCGGGAGTGGCTGGCGCTGCTGGATGAGGCGGAGAACTCGCCGCTGGATCTGCGTCAGCGGCCAGGAGAATAATCGTCGTCTTCCTGCTACAGCGTTTTCGTCAGGTAAAACCGCTGGTGCATGCGCGGATAGTTATCCAGTACCAGCCGGACAACGTAGCCCTGTTTTTCATAGAAAGGCCGGGCCTGGAAGCTGGCGGTATCGACCTGAGCGTAGAGGCAGCCGCGTCGACGGGCCTCTTCTTCCACCGCCTGCATCAGCGCCGTGCCTGTCCCCTGCCCACGCAATGCTTCGCTTACCCAAAGCATATTAATGCGCAACCAGTTGCCCACCGTTGAACCCGTCAGGCCAGCAAGTTTTTTGCCGCTGGCGTCTTCAATAAATGCCCCGATACTTTTTAACTCGCCGATAGCCATAAACTGCGAGTTATAAGCCAGCAGGCCGGCTTCAATTTCCGCCAGTTCGTCCGCCCCAGGCTGGTGCGTTATTCTGATAGTCATAGACTCCTCTTTTATACGTAAAAGTTTGCGGCCCGCGCCGGCCTCCCGGCAAGATTGCCCGACTGACTACTCAGGATTCGACCTTTCCCGACGCATCGGTTCGTTGCAATGTTACCGTGCTGTTTTCGCGTTCGCCGGTGCGGCTACAGGAAACCAGGTTTTTCTTACCGTCATACGAGAAAAAGGTCTCATTGGTGCTTTTGTTCATCACCATCTGGTCTCCGTTGCGAAACAGCACGATAGCCACTTTATCGCCGTTATCGGTACGGGACTGCTGGCTGCCGGACGCAATCTGGAAGTTATCGCCCGCCCACAATACCGTGGTCAGGCCATACTGTGCGTTGGTCACGGTCATGGTTGGCCTGCCCGGACAGGTAATCTGATACTCGCTGTTTTGTAACGGCGCAGTGCCTTCAGAGGATTGAGCAAAAAAAGAACAGGCGCAAAGGCCACCGAGGGCAAGTAAACGAAGCATGAGCATTCTCCGGGCAAGTGTCTGACAGGTCTGGCACAGTATCCTGCCCGCGTCGTGGTTGGGCCGCAATCGGAAGTGGCCTGGTCTGCGTTACAGGCTGCTCATCTCTTTAATATCCGCCTGGTTTACCGCCTGCTGCCTGCCGGATTCATCGGTGTAGATAACCATACCGGCCGCCTTATCAATTTCCGGCTTCCCTTCAACCACCTTTGTGCTGCCGTCGCGCATATGAATGATATGGTCATTTGCGCAGCCGCTCAGCAAAGTGGCAACGGCAATCAGTGGAAAAAGTAACAATTTTTTCATCTTTTCTCTCCTTAAGTTAACCGAGGCAAGTGTAGTCTATGTGCACAGCAATTTTTGATGATTGCTGCGCAGCGGGAGGGGCCGCAAGTGTCGACCAGATAAGGAAAGTTATCGCCGCCATCAACAAATTTCAGTTGAAGCCAGGCAGATTTAACTGTATTTTTATCCAGCATTGATAACCAGGATCCCTCTCATGTTTGTTGAACTGATTTACGATAAGCGCAACGTTGCGGGCTTACCAAACGCGCAGCAGCTGATTTTAGATGAACTGGAAAAGCGCATTAAGCGAGTTTTCCCCGATGCCGACGTCAAAGTAAAACCTATGCAGGCAAACGGCGTGAAAACGGACGCCAGCAAAAGCGACAAATCGGTAATGTTGAGAATTATTGAAGAAATGTTCGATGAAGCGGACCAGTGGCTGATTGCAGAAGAATTTTGATAACCCTCGCACTTCAGGCGTTATTATAACGATTTTTGCCCGTGGACGGTTGCGTTTTACCGTCTTCATGCCACTATTCTTCTATCAAGTTTCCCTGGTGTTGGCCCGTGATTATCCTCTTTGCGGGCATTTTTTTATCTGAAAACTGAAACCGCACTGATACATCCCCTCTTTATTACTTTAATGAGTTGTTAAAATTTATTTAAATAAATTTAAATTTCGTAACAACCTAAAGTTTTCTCCGGACGAGCCGACGATCTGAGCAGGCAATTAATTGAGACGCAACTATGGCGGTTATATCTGTTCCTGCGCTGGGAGGGCTACTGGCGAAGGCTGAATGGCGTAAAGGCTCGCCGTTAACGAAGGAAGAAGTGGAAAAGATTCGGGATATCACCACGCAGGTTTTAGTACCGGATAATATAGCCCGCACGCTGGATCCTTTTTGCGGATACGCTAATGTCGATCCGCAAAAATGCTGGGAAACCTGGCAACGCTATCGGGCCGACGCGCTGGCCCGAAGGTAATCAGCGGTTTTCCTGCGCTTTTTGATGCTCAGCGATTTCGGCGTAAAGCAGATCGTAAACCTGTGCAGCGTAGGCCGAGCTGTCTCGCAACATTTGAATAGCATCCTCAAGCGTTTGCGGCTCCATCTGGCCTACAATTCGCCACCCCAAAGCGATGTTCTTCGCTTCTTCCAGTCGTTCCGGATGATAGACATACGCAGCTTCTGACACGAAATTCTCCTGATTTGAGTTTTGGCCCTATTTTACTGAGCAATGGCTGAGCATCTCAACCCTTGATTTAAACAGATTTAACTTTTTTGCCATTTTTACCCATCTTTTACCGGAAAATGTTTCTTTATCCGGCAAATCTACAGGGGATTTAAGAGAAAAACAGACTAATCCTGGCAGAAGAAAGTTGTAAACCCAATGAAGATTAACTACCACTGGTAAATAATGTAAGGAAATCGTTCGTTTTACCATTATTAATGAAACTTTCCCGTAACAGAACATTTCTGGCGGATTTGGCTTTATTCGCATCGTGAAAGAAAGCGATTTATTAATAGCGGGAGCGGGGATTGACTGCCTTTTAATACAGCAGGTTATGTCTGAAAAGAATGCGCAACAGATTGATGGATAAGCGGCAGAGTGAACATGTATTTATTACGCTAATTTAGCTTAGGTAAGAATAATATATTAATACGGCGTATGACCTTAACAGTACCGTTCAAAAAAAGAACTCCTGCCAGTGAGACAAGCCGACCGGCAGGCGAAAATTTCATCTACCGGGGCGCAGCACGGCAAGGATCTCCGCTACGTTGCCTTTTGAGCGAAATACCGCCGCGCAGAACACCAGATTGATGAGGATAGAAGCCCAGCTGCTATGACTGTAATCATCAAAGAAATAACGAAACGGAACCGAACCATAGGCCAGCACCAGCAGATAGGCCAGCCATGATGCCCACCATTGATGGTGCGCGCCGGGCTTACGGAAAAACATCAGCCGCAGGGCAATTGCCGAGCAGGTGATCACATTGGTAATCACCATAGGATCATTTGTGACCATGAAAGCCTCCTTTGATGCGGGCCAGCCAGGCGGCCGGATCCTGCTGATTAAAGAATGTTAAGGTTTTAATGGCCAGCGCCGAGAGCAGTACCGCTCCAAGCCCATCCAGCGGCCTGTCGCTATATCCCAACAGGCCAGCCAGTTTGGCGCCTACAACATCGGCGCCGAACACGCCCACGATCCATGAGACAACAAAATAAGCAGCCCGCACGCGCAAAGCGATGTCAGCTGCGCCGGCAACATAAAACACCGATCCGGCAAAGGCGCCAAACAACACGCTGTAGTTCATGCCACCTAACTGACTCGCCACACTCGCTCCGGCTGAAGATACCACACCAATCCTCACTACCATTTCATGAATGAACATAGAGCCCCCTTTCTGCTTCAGCGTCTTCTCAAATGGACGAGAAAAAAATCCCGGCCTGCGCCAGGAATAAGAAAATTCGATTTAGCACAGCTGGAGTAGTTGATATTTTTACATTAGTGCGGGAAATGCGTACGCGTGAGGGCGCTGTAAATTTATTTGGTGCTGATTCTGAAAAGCCACGCAGCTAACCAGACGAGCTGTCAGTCCTGATAAGGGAACCGTGCGGTTCGACGCTATGACGCTGCCTGAAGGGTCATGAGGTCGTAAAGGAAAGGTAGACGGCGCGGCATTTATTCGGCGAAAGGCATCGCTTCTGCTGTGACCAGCAGTTTATCAAGTTTTTTTCGCTTTCAGTCTCAGAAATGACGCCACAGGGTGCGTCAACCTGTTTTATGCGTTCAGGATCCCGCGATAAAGACAAGAAATGATGGTAGACAAAGTTTCCGGTAAGCAGGATTGCTACCCTACCGGCCCGTAACCGCCTGCCTGCCGGGCGCAACCGTTGAGATTATCGGAAACTTTAATGGAAACAGTGTTAAACAAAACGTTGAAAGAAAGGGTTTTTCACTCAATACTTTTTGAGGTGGTGGCTAATGTCCTGATTGCGCTCATGCTGGCGGCGATATTAGCCGTGCCCGTAACGCAATCTGCCGTGCTGGCAGCGCTGTCCGCCGTCACGGCGATGCTGTGGAATGTTATTTTTAATCGCCTGTTTGATGCTGTTCAGATAAGAATGGGTTTCAGGCGGAGCCTGCCTGTCAGGATCCTCCACGCCGTCCTTTTTGAAGCCGGACTGCTTGCCGTCCTGATCCCGGTAACCGCCTGGTGGTTTACCGTCTCATTGTTGAAAGCCTTTATGTTGCAAATTGCGCTGGTCGCCTTTTTTCTGCCTTATACCGTTGTGTTTAACTATGTTTACGACTTTTTCCGGTTTCATTGGGTTTACCGCTCCAGGGGCGCAGAGAGGTGATAATGCCGCGTATTATAACAAGCTGCCTGATTTTACTGGTTTTAGCCGTGCTGATTATCAATTATTCGGTGCCCATCAGGTTCGCTGTAGAGGATCTGCTTTACCATCTGGCGCTGTTTCTAATGCGCCTTCGCTCGCCCTGAACGGTTTGCTGTAAAAAGGGTATTGTCGTTAACGAGGAATGTTATGGTCGATTCTGCTGCTTCTCCACCCTTGCTGCATCTGCTGTGCGGTAAAATTGCTTCCGGTAAATCCACCCTGGCGCAGCAGCTTGCCAGTGCTCCCCGCACGCTTATCCTGTCTGAAGACAGCTGGCTGTTCGGGCTTTATGGCCCGGAAATGAAAAACGTCACGGATTACGTCAAATACGCTGCAAGGCTGCGCGATACGCTGACGCCTCATCTTGTTGCCCTCTTGACAACGGGCACTTCCGTAGTGCTTGATTTTCCGGCAAATACGCTTGCGCAACGCCAGTGGATGAAACAAATTGTGGACCAGGCCCGCTGTATGCACATCCTGCATTTCCTGGATGAGCCAGACAGTTTGTGTAAAACCCGGCTGGCGTTAAGAAACCAGGCCAAAAACCATGATTTTGCTGCTACAGAGGCCGAATATGAGCTTATCAGCCGCTATTTTGTTGCGCCGGTAAAAGAAGAAGGTTTTAACATCAAACGTTATTCCAGCCACGCTGGCTAAGGTCAAGCCGATGATCAGACGGGCACGCCCGGAAGAAGCGCGGGCGCTATGGCAACTACGCAATCTGGCTATCCGCGCCGGTTGTAGAGCGTCCTACGGTGAAGAGAAGGTCATGGCCTGGACGCCGGACAAAATGCCTGGTGGCTATCTTCAGGCCATTGTTCAGCACCCTTTTTTTGTGGCAGACGCGCCGGGTTTTCCCGTAGCGACAGGCTTTCTTGACAGCGAAAAGCACAGCGTGGAGGCCATTTTTACCCTGCCGGACCATATGGGCAAAGGGTACGCCACGCAAATTTTGACGGCCATAAAAAATGAGGCCCTCTCCAGGGGCATCACTACGCTTACCCTTTCCTCCACGCCGGACGCCATGACATTTTACCAGCGTCACGGCTTTACGCTGCTCAGACAATCGGTTTACCACTCTGCGCTGGCGGGCGATCTGCTCTGCATGGAGATGCAGGCCGGGCTGTTACATTCAGAAAAAGTTACATTCTGAAACCCCTGAAAAACCAGCTAAATAACAATAAGTTAATTGCCTCCCCTTTTTGCCGGGCTTGCGATCCGTCACAGGCCTGCCAGGGTTAACGGAGCGTTTTAACAAGAGATTTATTCCAACAGGAGGTTAATATGGCCCGTTTTCAGCAAAAAGTCGTGGTGGTAACCGGTGCAGGTTCCGGTATTGGTCAGGCTGCGGCAGAACGCTTCGCCAGCGAAGGCGCTTCCGTGGTGCTGGTAGGCCGCACGAAAGAAAAGCTGGATAAGACGCTGGCGAAACTGGCTCAGGGTGAGCATCTGGTTGCAACTTGCGACGTGGGTGAGGCGGAACAGGTAGAACGGCTTGCCAAAAACGTACTGGATAAATATGGTCGGGTGGACGTGCTGGTAAATAATGCCGGCCAGATCGTGCAGGGCCGCATTCATGAGATCGCGCTGGACGACTGGAAACAGCTGATGAAGGTTGACCTGGACGGCGTGTTCTACTGCGTGCACTACTTTATGCCCGCGCTGCTGAAAAGCAAAGGCAACGTGGTTAACGTTTCTTCCGTTTCCGGGCTGGGTGGCGACTGGGGAATGAGCGTTTACAACGCCGCCAAGGGCGCGGTCACCAATTTTACCCGCTCGCTGGCGCTGGATTATGGCGAAGACGGCGTACGCGTAAACGCCATCTGTCCCGGCTTTACCTTTACCGATCTGACGGAAGAGATGAAAGATAACCAGCAGCTGCTGAATAAGTTCTATGAGCGTATTCCGCTGGCGCGTGCAGGTGAACCGGAAGATATCGCCAGCGCGATTGCCTTTATTGCCAGCGATGACGCCCGCTATATCACCGGCGTTAATCTGCCGGTCGATGGCGGTATCATGGCATCCAACGGTCAGCCTAAACAGGCCTGATGTTTCCGGCGGCACGGCGTGCCGCCTAATCCTCGTTATTGGCCGCTCGCCATTGATTAATCATTTCCGCCGTCACTTCTTTTACATAGCAAATCGGCGCTTCACCGCCCTGCCTGCTCCATGCGCTTCGTCCACCGCAGCGGCTGCCATTTCTGGCTGAATTAAACGGGCAGGCGCAGCTACCCGAATAGTCTGCGATGGACTCGGCTACAATCCGCTGCTGCACTTCCTCGTCCGACAGCCGGGCAGCCAGCGCCGGGTCTGCATAAAAAAATATTATCGCCAGGCTTAATACCCATTTTAATCTCATAGCGCCTGTCCTTACGATCTTCTTGCTGTTTGCAGCGGAAAGGGATGTTTTTGTGTGCGACCTCAGGCCGTTTCAACCTCATCAATCAGATCGGGACGCTGATTTTTGACATTGCCCACGGCCTTACTAACCGGATGCCAGGCAAATTCATCAATCGGGACGGCCCCCTCTTTTACTATTTCGCTCGCCTGCTCCGGGGTGGTTTTTTCACTTATCCAGGCAAGCGCGGCCTCGGGCGTCAGCACCAGCGGCCGACGATCGTGAATATCCAGGAGTCCTTTATCGCTGGCGGCCGTTACGATCAAGAAGCCCTCATGGTCGTCCTCTTTGTTAAAAGGCGCTTTACCGATGGCCGCAAAAAAAAGCGGCCCGCCGCTCTGATGATAAATAAAGTAAGGCTGCTTGTTACTGCCGTCGCGTTTCCATTCGTACCAGCCGTCGGCCATGACTATCGCCCGCCCGCTGCGCCAGAGCGGCTTAAACATTTTGCCCGTCGCCGCCGTTTCCGATTTAGCGTTAATCAGCGGCTGCTTGTGCCACCATTCCGGGCTGTATCCCCAATGGACAGGATCGAGATGAAGCGTCGCGTCACGTTCATTGAGCAACAGTACGCGCGTACCTGGCGCCACGTTATAGCGGCCAAGCGGCTCTGGATCGTAAGCGATATCCCGCTCGATACTGTTGCTCAAGGCTTCCAGATAAGCCTCACGGGATCGGTATTGAGTAAAACGTCCGCACATAATCTCCTCCTTTTCGATAAGCGTAGCAGCGAAAAACGGCAGGCCGCCCATGCCGTTCCCTTTTTTTCACGTGCTCGTAGCAGGCATAACTCGCCCTTTTGTAACGAAAGTTTATTAGTTACTGTCGCTTACCTTACCGCCGCAGGCTGAGCTGGACAGCCTGGCGGAAACAGCGTGATAGTACTGTTTTTTTATCAGGATCCTTATTGAGATTTATAAGCGTATATTATCTTTGCTTCGTCACTTACAGAGAACAGAGATGAAAAAAACGACCTTGCTTTTGCTGGCGTCCCTGATGGCTGTGCTGTCTGCTTCAGCATTCGCCTGTCCTAAGGGACAACATCCCCATGGCGGTACCGGTTCCCATCATAAAGGCGGCTATTGCTCTTACTGAGTCTTATTTTCAGAGCACCGCCCCCGAGTGATTTTTTATCAAGGCGCAAGCATTTATCAGCATGGCAAAGACCTGACACAGCAACATTGCGCCTTTTATAACGGCTTTAGATGAACAGGTTCAGCGCTCATCATCGCCGACTGCAAACAGCACTCCCCCCACCACAGATCGCCAGGCTCCCCCTGTCAGCGGTAAACTTAAAAAAGAACAGCATGCTGGCCGTCAGAAATCAGAGGGCAATGAACGGATAGCGCGCTAAAAACCTGTAACGGCGCTGAATAAAGTGTTTATCAGCCTCCGACAAGAAGGTTTCTTTACGCCTTTGAGCAGGTATGGCATCACCTTATTTTTTAAAAAAGGATAGCGATGGCATCAGGAAGATATCAGGTATACAGGCTGCCGCCCGACACGGACGGCAGGTGCTGGCCGTCAGGCATGCGCTTCGCGGTCCGCCAACAGCTGGTCGACAAACGCGACGATTTCCGGCTTATCCCGCTCTATTTGCGCTATTTTTTCGGCAAATTTCGGCAGATACGCCTTGTGGGCATACAGCAGCGCATCCAGCACTTTGATGGCCGTATCGCCAGCCGGGATCAGCGGATTGATGGTAAACGCATGCAGCGCCGCGCCATAATCGCCGGTCACGGCCGCTTCGATAGTGGTTTCCTCCATCGCCTTCATCAGCTGGATCATGCCTCGCGCCGCAGGCGGCAGCGCTCCCCAACGCAGCGGCTCCGGGCCATGCGCGGTAATAGCTGCCGTCACTTCCACAATACAGTCGAAAGGCAGATCGGCAATGGCGCCGTTATTGCGCGTTGACACCACCATCTGTTTACCGGTGTTGTTCTGGATAGCGGCGATCAGATCGCAGGCCGCATCGCTGTAGTGTGCGCCGCCGCGCTGGCTCAGCTCTTCCGGTTTGTAGTTAAGGTTGACGTCCTTGTAGAGTTCAAACAGCCGCTTTTCGGTTTTTTTCACCACCTCGGCGCGCGTTTCATACTGCCTGAATTCTTCAACAGCGTGCGCCAGCATCGGCTCCTGTAAATAGTAATAGCGATGATAGCCGCACGGCAGAATGCCAAGGTGTTTGACCTGCTCATAGTGGAAAGGGATCTGGTGAATATTTTTCAGGCCTTCATCAGAGCGATCGCGCTGTTCCGGCGCATAGATTTTATCGATCAGTTCGGCGGTGCGTTCATTTCCTTTGTTGTCCCAGACGCGGTGCCAGTGAAAATGGTTAAGCCCGGCGAACTTGAAGTTTAGTTCCGCCTCGGGGGTCTCCAGCAGCTCACAGGCCTGGGTGATATGGCTGAAAGGCACGTTGCACAGCCCCACCGTTTTTTCCCATTGACCATATTTTATCGCGGCTTCCGTCACCATCCCGGCCGGATTGGTAAAGTCGACCAGCCACGCGTCGGGACAAAGCACGCGCATATCGTCAATAATTTCCAGAATAACGGGAATGGTGCGGAACGCTTTAAACAGCCCGCCCGCACCGTTGGTTTCCTGCCCCAACAGGCCGTTAGCCAGCGGGATAACCTCATCTTTCAGGCGAGCATCCAGCAGCCCTACGCGAAACTGCGTGGTCACGTAGTCGGCATCTTTCAGCGCCGCTTTACGATCGAGCGTCAGATGAACCTGCCAGTCCAGTCCGGCTGCCGCAATCATACGCTTCGCCATATTGCCGACGATTTCCATTTTTTCGGCGCCGTCCGCAATATCCACCAGCCAGAGTTCCGCAATGGGTAACCGATCCTTGCGCAGGATCAGCCCTTCGATCAGTTCCGGGGTATAGCTGGATCCGCCGCCGATGGTGACAATCTTTATTTTGTTTTGCATACAAAAAGCTCCTTGAATGAGCGGACAGACAGAGAGTGGGCTGAAAGCAGGTAGCCCTGCCCCTCACCGCATGGATGATGAATGACTGAATAAAACCCGCTGGGCTTTATTTATGCCGGCTGTTCAGGTAGTGATACACCGCGCCCGTCAGCCCCGCGCTGTTGCCATGGCTGGCTCTGGCGACAGACACCGTCAGGCCATACCAGGCCAGATGCGCTTTGATCTCGTCGATAAAGCCTGGCCGTTCGGTTATGCCTCCCCCCAGGAAGACACATTCCGGATCGAACAGATGCGCCAGGTTATAAATGCCCGAGCAAAGATCCTGATAAAATTGCGTAACCAGCCGGACGCAAATTTTATTTCCCTGGTCATAGCCGGCGAATATCTCTTCGCCCGTGACCGTTTCCAGCGGCCTGTCGCTTATCAGCGAATAGCGCCTGCGCAGGACCGCCAGCGTGCAGTTTTCATTCATGGTGTAGCTGTTCAGCCGTCCCGCGCCCGGCCGTTCGCTGAGCAGGTAGCCGAATTCGCCCGCCCTGAAACGATGCCCGCGCACCAGCTCGCCGTTGCAAAAGAGCGCGCCGCCAATGCCCGTGCCGATAGTCATCATCAGAAAATCCCGCATCGTCTGCGCGTTACCCAGCCAGCGTTCGGCCAGCAACGCGCAGTTGGCGTCGTTTTCTACGCTAACGGGCAGGCCGGTTTTATTTTGTAGCCACGCCTGTAAAGCAAAGCCGTCAAAATCGCGCAGGGAGCCGCCCATCGTAATAAAGCCCGTCCAGGGATCGACGTAGCCGGGAACGCTCAGGGCTATTCCTTCACATTCGGAATGGCTTGCCAGCCATGCCTGAATCGACGCCAGTATGTGCTCGCCGGAAAAATTCGGGACCGCCGTTTTTTCCTGCGCCAGGATCTCGCCCTTCTCGTTCAGCACGCCCATTTTTAAGGCGGTTCCGCCAATATCGTAAGCTGCAATTCTCATCATTCACTCCGGCTTGTTGGCGGGCGGCATGGCACCGCCCGTCAGGCCTTTCCGGTCAGCCGGATTTAAAGGGATGCACCGTCAGAGGCGATAACCTCTTTATACCAGTCGAAGCTTTTCTTTTTCGCGCGGGAGAAATCGCCGCTGCCGTCATCGCTGCGGTTAACGTAAATAAAACCGTAGCGCTTATCGTACTGTCCCGTTCCGAAAGAGACGCAGTCCAGGCAGCCCCAGGGCGTAAAGCCCATCAGATCGACACCATCCTCCAGCACGGCTTTTTTCATCTGCACAATATGCTCGCGCAGGTAGCTGATACGGTAGTCGTCGTTGATCTCGCCGTTCTCCTCGACCTTATCGAACGCGCCGAAGCCGTTTTCCACGATAAACAGCGGTTTCTGGTAGCGTTCATAGAGCACATTAAGCGTGTAGCGCAGGCCGACCGGATCGATCTGCCAGCCCCAGTCGGAAGCTTTTACGTGCGGATTTTTGCGGCTGCCGGGGAACGCCTCCAGCGGCGTATCGTCAGTTTGCCGGGCGGTCGCGTACTCTACGGCGTTGCTCATGTAGTAGCTGAAGCCAAGGTAGTCGGTGCAGCCTTCGCGCAGCGTCTGCTCGTCTTCCGGCGCCATATTGATAGTAAATCCGCGCTGCGCCCACTCTTTGCGAACCCAGGCAGGGTAAGCTCCGCGCATATGCACATCGCCAAACAGATAGCGCTGCTGCATCGCTTTGTGCGCGTACATTACGTCGTCCGGATGACAGGACCACGGATAGAGCGGCACCATCGCCAGCATGCAGCCAATTTTAAAATCCGGATTGATGGCGTGGCCCAGCTTCACCACTCTGGCGCTGGCAACAAACTGGTGATGCAGCACCTGGTACATCACTTCTTCAGGGTTTTCGTGATCGGTAAAAATGACGCCGGAGTTGCTGTAGCCATACAGCGGCTTGCGCCAGTTGCGCTGATTGTTGATCTCGTTAAAGGTCATCCAGTATTTCACTTTGTGCTTATAGCGCTTTAGCACCACTTCGCTGTAGCGCACAAAGAGGTCAATCAGCTCCCGGTTAAGCCAGCCGCCATACTGTTTAACCAGATGCAGCGGCATTTCAAAGTGCGACAGCGTGATCACTGGCTCAATGCCGTGCTTTAACAGCTCGTCAAAAACGTCATCATAAAACTTCAGGCCCGCCTCGTTAGGCTCGACCTCGTCACCCTGCGGAAAAATACGCGTCCAGGCGACAGAGGTGCGGAAACACTTAAAGCCCATTTCCGCAAACAGCGCGATATCTTCCTTGTAACGATGATAAAAATCCGTGGCGAGGTGATTAGGATAATTTTTACCGGCAATCACGCCGTCGGTGATTTCTCTGTCCACACCGTGCGAACCGCCCGTCAGCACGTCGACAATGCTCGGGCCTTTGCCGCCCTCCTGCCAGCCGCCCTCAACCTGATGAGCAGCGACGGCGCCGCCCCATAAAAAATCAGCGGGTAATTTGTCAGACATAAATGGTTCCTTTTTAAAAACTACTGCGTACGGGTTTTGGTCAGCTCCTGCACTTCACGATGCAGGTAGATAATCTCTTCCACCAGCTCACGGCACAGCATGGCATTCATCAGGTGATCCTGTGCATGCACCAGGATCAGGTTGACCGGGATTTTGCCGCAGCCTTCGTCCGCGCCGATCAGCTCAGTCTGGATCCTGTGTGCTTCACGCACGGCTTTTGTCGCCTCCAGCAGCGAGGCGTCTGCCTCTTCCCAGCTATGCTTTCGCGCCGCCTGGAGCGCCTGCATGGCAGCAGAGCGCGCTTCGCCGGCATGGATAATCAGCTCCATCACCGTTGTTTCCATATCCTGTGGTGCATCCATTATTTGGTCTCCTCAGCCAGAACCATGCCGTCAGCCATTTCCGCTTCCTGTTGCAGCAGCTGGCGTTCATACATTTTGAAGAACGGGTAATAAATTAACGCCGACAGGCCAATCAGAAACGCGACCAGCACCACCGCGCGCCAGTCCCACCCCGTAGACCAGGCAGCGCCAATCGGGCCGGGCGTAGTCCACGGCGCCAGGGAAATGGCATGGTTAATCAGGTTGGTGCGCGTCGCTGTCCAGGCGATAACCGCGTTGATCAGCGGCGTGGTCACAAAGGGAATAAACAGCAGCGGATTCATTACTACCGGCGAACCGAAAATGATGGGCTCGTTGATATTGAACATGCCGGGAACCAGGCCCAGACGACCGATCGAGCGCAGATGGGCAGACTTGCTGCGCAGATAAAGGATCACCAGACCCATAGTCGCGCCGGAGCCACCCACCGTAATAAAGAACTGCCAGAACGGCTCAACAAAGACTTTGGTGACCTCCTGCCCCGCGTTAAGCGCTTCCTGGTTAATACCCAGGTTAGCCAGCCAGAACGCCTGGAGCAGGCCGCCGACGATTGCCGCGCCGTGGATGCCGGCAAACCAGAGCAGATGGCACAGCAGCACGGCTATCAGCACGGCGGGCAATGAGTCCGCAGCGGACAGGATTGGCGCAAACAGAGACATAATTGCCTGCGGCAGGATCAGCCCGAAATGGCTCTCCATAAGCAGATTCAGCGGATAAAGCGTGAGGAAAATAACCAGGATCGGGATCAGCAGATCGAAAGACTGGCGGATTTTGGGCGGCACCTGTTCGGGAAGCTTAAAGCCAATATTGTACTTCGTCAGCAGATGCATGATTTCGGTACAGTACAGGCTGATAAGAATGGCGGTGAAGATGCCCTCACCGCCCAGAGAGGCAACCGACAGCGCGCCATCTTTTTGCGGCGCGGCGACCACCAGAAAGGTCATCAGCGAGAGCAGCGCGGCCATCAGGCCGTTGAGCTTATAGCTCTGCGCCAGGTTATAGGCGATAGCGCTGGTGATGAAGACGGCCATAATCCCCATCGTCATATTGTAAGGCATCATCAGCTGGTCGTTATATTGCCTGACGATGCCCAGCCACCATTTTGCAAAAGCCCACTGGCTGTTTTCACTGAACGGCGGATGAGAAAACAACAGCATAAAGGAACCTACAATTAAAAACGGCATGGAAGCAATAAAGCCATCTTTAATAGCGACAACATGTCTTTGTGAAGATAAGCGCGCGGCTACCGGACTGATACGATTTTCAATCACCCCAAACAGCGAATCGGCCAGTGTGCTCATTATGCCCCCTGATGAGATTCAATAAGCGACAGGGCGGATTGCAGAATTTTTTCGCCGTTAAGCATCCCATAATCCATGGTGTTAATAACGGCAACCGGTTTATGGTATTCGGCCGCGCATTTCTGAAAATCATTGAGCTTGTATTTGATTTGCGGGCCCAGCAGGCAGCAGTCAAAATCAGCGATCTTTTCGCTGAACTCTTCCATGCCAACTGCCTGAATTTTCGTATCAATCCCGAGCTTTACGGCGGCCTTTTCCATCCGCTGCACCACCATGCTTGTGGACATGCCTGCAGAGCAACATAATAATATCTTGATCATAACATCCCCCTTTGTTTCCTGAATTTTTACGCGCCATTCGATCAGCCTGCAACCGGTTACAGATCCTCTTTTTGCTTTTTGTGATCCATCACCCACTCATTCAATAATTTATTTACCGCTAAACATAAAATAATGTGAGACCGGTTACAGATTATTTATTTATGACGCACCTGAATATATTTACCGTGCATCATTTAATCTTTTCTGGCGTGGCGAGAAAAAAATGCGGGTTTTAACCGCTGCGTTTTTGGTTACAATAAGCGGCCGATACAGAAAGGAAACTCTCCATGATTACGATGCTGGATGTGGCCAGGCGTGCTGGCGTCTCAAAAGCGACCGTTTCTCGCGTGCTGGCCGGGCATGGCTACGTGTCGAAAACGGTGCGGGACAAGGTCATGAGCGCCGTGGAGGAGATGGGCTACCGGCCTAACTTACTGGCGCGTAATCTGGCGACCAACCGCAGCCAGAGCATTGGCCTGATGGTGCCCAATACCCTTTATAACGGCCCCTTTTTTAGCGAGCTGCTCTATCAGGTAGCGACGCTGACCGAACAGCTGGGGTCGCAGCTGGTGCTGGCCGACGGCAAACACACGGCGGACCAGGAGCGGCAGGCCATCAATTTTTTGATCGACAGCCGCTGCGATGCCCTGATCATTTATCCAAGATCGTTGAGCGTGGAAGAGATCGACGCGCTGATCCCGACGATCAGTAAGCCAATGCTGATCCTGAACCGCAGTTTAAAAACGTTCCCACACTATGCCGTCTGCGCCGATCATGAAAACGATACGTTCCAGGCGGTAGATTATCTGATTGGCCAGGGACATCGGGAAATCGCGTTTATCAAAGGCATGGCGGGATCCCATACCGGTCTCAGCCGACTGAACGGCTATTTATCCGCGCTAAAACGGCATGAGATTACGCCACATCCGGCGCTGATGCTGGAAGGCGGCTGGACTAACGAGAGCGGCAGGCTGGCGGCCTGCGAGCTGCTGCGGCGCAACGTCAGGTTTTCCGCTATTGTCGCCAGTAATGACGATATGGCGATCGGCGCCGCCTGCGCGCTGAGCGCCGTGGGGCTGAAAGTGCCGGACGATGTCTCCCTGCTCAGCTTTGATGATATCCCCGTCGCCGCCTATGTGACGCCAGCGCTGACTACCGTACGCGTGCCGGTTGCAAAGATGGTGTCCAGCGCGATGATGCAGCTGGCGAAAATGCTGGATGGCGGGCAGGTCGAGCCGCTGGCGCTGATGCCGGGCGAACTGATCCGCCGGCAGTCGGTGGGGATCGGGCCTTATATATAAATATTCACGCGTGTTGCATGGCTGGCCCGGGAATACGCGCGTTGCCGTACGGCTGGTACCCATGCGCTCAGGCATGACCCCGCAATTAGTATCAGACTGTTGCAGTACCTCGATAAAGCCGCTGGCTACGGTCAGAGCGAACCCGGACAAGCCGTGATGGAAAAAGTAAGACGCTGGCTGTCATCGCGCTCCGAGATAGGCCCATACGGCCTGGAATTACTCTGCCGGGCACGGGTGGCCACTGCCAGCAGCAGTACGGCTTCGCCGCTCGCTTTTTTCTTCACGCATTTTGTATGTTTTGCGGCGAAACACCGAATATTGTGAAGCGACATGTCAAAATGCGCCACTACCTTAACAAAGGTCGTGAACAAGACCTGATTGTAAAGAGAAAGCCGAGCCCGGTTGAAACCAAAATGGCTTTATTTCAATGGAATAACGCATCTGAACTTGCATTCTTTTTGTAAGCGCTCGCTGATGTACAGAGCTTGAGTGATTATTGATAAGCTGACCTCAATAGAGCTCGATGGCAGATTAATTATTAATTACTTGTCGCGGGGGGCGTAACTGGTTGAGATTAAGGGATAAAGTAAGTATATTGGCACGATTTATATAGAACCATTAGATATTAAGCTATATAGCTAATGCATTCATAAGGAACAGGCAATGGCACGAACTTTAACTTACCTTTTTTTAACTATTTTCTTTTTGGCATTTGTTTATCTAAAAATGAGAGGGATCTCTCATTATTCCGATGACGTTTGGTTTTCAGCAGAGGCACACACGCCAGATATAATTAAATGGTTAAAAATAAGATATGAAACGTGGTCATCTCGTACACCTATTGAGTTTGCGCTATTAAATTTAATAAACCATAAGCAGACATGGGCTATATTCAATTCTTTTTTCATTGCCACAACAGTATGTTCACTTGTATACATTGTTGCTGAAAACAAAAAAGAGGCTGTTTATTGTAGCCTGATATTTATATTAATAATTATTTCAACGATAAAGAAAGGATTTATAAAAGAAGGAGTATTATGGATGACAGGATCGGTAAATTACCTGTGGCCTTTCGCGCTCGCATTAACAGGTTTTTCATTATTAAAAAGTTGCACATCCAGCTGCGCATACAACAAAAAAGCAATTATTATTTTTTCCGTTTTTTTCCTTTCATCATTTAGCGAGCAAATGGTGGTGGTGAATGTTATTTTATTAACGCTTATTACCTTAGTGTATCACGGCCCTGTCCGTCGGATTGCGGTTATTTCTTTATTAGCCACCGTTATGTCGCTCCTGTACATCATCCTCAGCCCAGGAAACGCTTTAAGGCTACATCTGGAGGTTTCTCGCTGGAACCCGGACTTTGTCAACCTCAACATTTTAGAAAAAATAGTCATGGGGTTAAATCTATCTTATGACCAAATGTTCTCAGTCCAGCCTGTTGCACTCGTTATTATTTATATTTGCCTGTCAATTCTCTTTCCCAAAAAAACAAAAGCTAAATATCTTTCTCTTTTTATACTTATCTTATCAATCTCTCTGGCGCTGGTTCAAAAGAAATTATTCTCAGCCCTTGAATTTGATACCATCTATCAATTCAACTCGCAAAATATAAATGACGTTTTTTCCCTTGCCAGAGCTACAGGTGTTATCCTTATTTCTATTTTGACAACGATACTTCTTTTTCTTTATCACAAAGAAAGGAAAACCGCATGGGTAATAGCGACAACCTATGTTTCCTCATATGCGGGTACAGTTATGCTCGGCCTTTCACCAACTATTTATGCTTCAGAACAGAGAGTACTGATGGTTTCCGGAATAATGTTTTCAGCCTTGGGCGCTTATTTAGTTACTAAAACTATTAAGTGCAGGAAAATCGTATAAATTGCTTAAAAGTAATAACAAGTAAACCTAAGTGAAGATTTGCCCGTATACCGCAGGAGGGCTTATCCGTCCACTCTAAGAATGGATGACAGGCACGGTATGAATGGGGATTTAATAACTTATTTTGATAACCTTTTGTAAGCTATAAAAAGCCAACATAAGATTTACATCTTATGTTGGCTACATGTTACAAAAATCAGCTTACATATGGCTAATCATAGCATCGCCAAACTCTGAAGATTTCAGCAGCTTAGCGCCATCCATCAGACGTTCGAAGTCATAGGTAACGGTTTTAGCCGCGATAGCACCTTCCATACCTTTAACAATCAGGTCTGCGGCTTCGAACCAGCCCATGTGACGCAGCATCATTTCTGCGGACAGAATAACGGAACCCGGGTTCACTTTATCCTGACCTGCATATTTAGGCGCCGTACCGTGGGTGGCTTCAAACAGCGCACATTCGTCGCCGATGTTTGCGCCAGGTGCAATACCGATACCGCCAACCTGCGCCGCCAGGGCGTCGGAGATGTAATCGCCGTTCAGGTTCATACAGGCGATAACGTCATATTCTGCCGGACGCAGCAGGATCTGCTGCAGGAACGCATCGGCGATCACGTCTTTGATAACGATCTCTTTGCCGGTGTTCGGGTTTTTGATCTTCATCCACGGGCCGCCGTCAATCAGCTCGCCGCCGAACTCGTCTTTCGCCAGCTGGTAACCCCAGTCTTTGAATGCGCCTTCGGTGAACTTCATGATGTTGCCTTTGTGCACCAGGGTCACAGAATCGCGATCGTTGGTGATGGCGTATTCAATCGCCGCGCGTACCAGGCGCTTGGTGCCTGCTTCTGAACATGGCTTCACGCCGATGCCGCACTGCTCAGGGAAGCGAATTTTCTTCACGCCCATTTCGTCGCGCAGGAATTTGATCACCTTATCCGCTTCCGGCGTACCGGCTTTCCACTCGATACCGGCATAGATATCTTCGGAGTTTTCGCGGAAGATCACCATATCGGTCTCTTCAGGACGTTTAACCGGGCTTGGCGTGCCGGTGTAGTAACGGACCGGGCGCAGGCAGATATAGAGATCCAGCTGCTGGCGCAGGGCCACGTTCAGGGAACGAATACCGCCGCCAACTGGCGTGGTCAGTGGGCCTTTAATCGCCACACGGTACTCTTTGATTAAATCGAGGGTTTCCTGCGGTAGCCAGACGTCCTGGCCGTACAGCTCTACTGATTTCTCACCGGTATAAATTTCCATCCAGGAAATTTTACGCTCACCGTTATAAGCTTTCTGCACGGCGGCATCGACCACCTTGATCATCACGGGAGAAACGTCGACCCCAATACCGTCACCTTCAATAAAAGGGATGATTGGATTGTTTGGGACGTTCAGCTTGCCCTGATCCAGGGTGATTTTCTGACCTTCCGCCGGAACAACTACTTTGCTTTCCATTAACCTCTCCTTCGAGCGCTTTTTTGTTAATGATTTGTAAGATGCGCGTCAATACTACTCGAATATTCACGCCGCGCCAATCTTCACCGCTTTGCGTTATAATGCGCCCATTGTGAACAAGTGCAAAGACTATGCGTAAATCTTCCGTTAATAATCACCGCCTTAAACG